>Ga0256839_1000751_pt1 | contig 41451 bp, 33 predicted proteins | sample 354166metaG_FD_185968 | JGI IMG/M metagenome (GOLD analysis project Ga0256839, IMG submission 185968) | Hydrothermal vent microbial communities from Mid Atlantic Ridge, Atlantic Ocean - 354-166 | ecosystem: Environmental > Aquatic > Marine > Hydrothermal vents | place: Atlantic Ocean: Mid...
GCCGGTGCCCACGGACATGCCCACGGCCACCCCGACCCACACGCCCACGCCGGTGCCCACGGACACGCCCACGGCCACCCCGACCCACACGCCCACGCCGGTGCACCCGGCCATCGGTGTGAGCAAGTATGTCGTCGTTCCCGCGGACGGGGTCGCAGAGATCGGCAGCACCGTGGTCTTCGCCATCCGGGTGGAGAACCTGGGCGACACCACTCTGGTCCAGGTTCCCCTGTACGACCGCTACGAGGCGGACGTCCTCGCGTTCCTGGGGGCCGACATCGAGCCCACCCAGAGGACCGTGCAGGGCACCCAGGGTGTCCTGTTCTGGGCGGACATCACCGAGGCCCTGGGCGATCTCCCGCCGGGCGCGGCCGTGGAGTTCCGGCTCGCGTTCCGACTGATCCGGGCCCGCTCCACCACCAACGTGGTCGCATCCGGCGAGGCCATCGACGAGTACGGCAACCGTGTTCCTCCGGTCTCGGGCCAGAGCAGCATTGGAGTCCGATTCCGCACCCCGCCCCAGATCTTCTTGCCCTTCCTGCGCAAGTCCCTGCCGGTCGTGCCCACGCCCACGCCCTCTCCCACACCGGCCCCACCCAAGGGACAGGGAGAGCCCGGATGCCCACCGGAGGGATGTACCGTGCCCGGCCTGGTCCATCCCAAGGGCATCGGAGTCCATCCCGGGTTGGACCGGCTCTACATCGCCAGCCGAGACACAGACAGCCTGCTGGTCTTCGATCTTCGAACCCACCAGGTGGTCCAACGCGTGGCCACGGGCAGGGAGCCCTGGGACGTGGTGGTGGACCCGGAGAGGAACGAGGTGTGGGTGAGCAACTACGCCAGTGCCGAGGTCTGGGTCTACGACGCGACCACCCTGGCACGGAAGCATCGGATCGCCACGGCCCCCAACCCCGGCATGATGGCCCTCTTCCCCGACCTGAACACGGTGGCGGTGGTGGTTCGAGGGATCCACGGCATCGCCATCATCCGGGACCACCGAGTGGTCCAGTACCTGGGGGCGGGGGGAAGAGGCCCCTTCGGCATCGCGGCCGATCCGGTGGGCCGCCAGTTGATGGTGAGCAACCGGGACACGGGCAACCTCTGGATCCACGTCTTCGACCCCGGGGCGAATACCTGGCGCACCAGCGGCACAGAGCTCAAATTCGGGGAGCGGGGTGAACGGACAGTGCCCTTCCAGGTGGCCTACAATCCGGCGAACCGGAAGCTGTATGTGCTCTACACCGTGCCCAGCGGCGCGTGGTACGTGGACATCTTCCGGAAGGAGAGCCTGGGATCCGTGCCCCGGATCGCCCGGGTCCAGGTGGGCAACAGCGGGCCGGCCAACAGCCCGGACGTGGGCGGTGTGGGGCTCGAGGTGAACCCCTCCACAGGCAACGTCTTCGTGGCCAACACCTTCGACGGCACCGTGAGTGTCATCAGCGGCGCGCGGGACGAGCTGGTGGCCACCGTGTCCGTCGGCCCCGATCCCTACGATGTGGCCGTCCATCCAGTCGCCAACCGGGTCTACGTGACCCTCCGGGCCGTGAACCGCCTGGCCGAGCTCGTGGACACCTACTGAGCCGGGCCGGCGGCTCCAGGCCCTTCCCAACCACCTCGGCCAGGACCCCCGGCCGGAGCTCGGTGCCCGCCCCCAGGACAACGGACCCCTCGTTCCCAGGGATCCCCATCCTCTGCCGGGGATTGTTCACCGGGAGCAGGCCATCTTGGAGGAAGAAGGCGCCTCGGTCCCCGGTGGCCCGGGCGCGTCCGGGCCGCATCGGCGATGGAGCAGGTGTTCCCCCGTCCCCGCGGTTTCGATACGAGGATGCATGTGCTACAATGCACCCGGGACGCCCGCAGACGTCCAGACCGTGCCTCCATCCACCACCTCCTGCCGTCGAACGACCCATGACCCGCCGCCAACTCGCCTTCGTCGTCCTGCTCAACGGACTGGTCAGCCTGGTCATTGCGCTGGCTGTGGTGTGGGTTGCCGAGCAGCGCCGCCCCGATCTGGCTGCCCTGTTGGCCACCCGGACCCCGGCGGAGCCCGTGGTCATCCTGGTGACCCCCACGCCCCTGCCCGCCACACCTACCCCACAGGTGGCCCAGGCCCCGACGCCGCCGCCCACCCCCACGCCGGCGCCCGAGCCCGCGGAGGACGGCATCTACATCGTCCAACCGGGAGACAGCCTCTTCGGCATCGCCCTTGAGTTGGGCGTCACCATGGAGGCGCTGATGGAGGCCAACGGCATCACCGATCCGGATCGGATCTTCTCCGGCCAACGGCTGATCGTCCCCGGGGGCGCGCAGGACAGCCGCGGATCGTCCGGGACATCGTCGGCCCCGGAAGCCCCACCGCCCCCTGTGACCGGACTGGTGCTGCGGGTGGAGAACCCCGGCGACCTGGCCCAGGAGAATGCGCTGATCATCAACGATGGGGACGCAGCCCTCAACCTGGAGGGCTGGCAGCTCCGGCGCGCCGGAGGACCGACCTTCACCTTCGGCAACCATCCCCTGTTTCCGGGAGGAAGCGTGCGCGTCCACACCCGGGGGGGCACGGCGGACAGCCTCAACCTGTACTGGGGGCGCGAGGAGCCCCTGTGGCGCAGCGGCGACACGGTGGAACTGGTGGATCCCCAGGGCAGGGTGGTGGCCCAGACCTCTCTGCCCTGACGCCCCGGGAAGGTGGGGCGCTCTTCCCCATCCCCCACAGGAGACGCCAGACCCAGGAAGGGGCCCGGTGATCGACCGGGCCCCACTCTGCCCACCCCCAGGGAGCTCCTCGCCCCGCCCGCGAGGAGGACGATGGCCCGGGAGCAGCGGGCGACCTCCAACGCCTCGGAAGCCATCGGCTGGCGGAACGGGCCGGAATATCGCGGGAAACGGGTCCATCTGGTAGAATGCGTTTGAACCCATCAGGAGCAGCCAGGGGGAGCGCCCCGCCCCCTGGTCCGTGGTCAGTGACGGAGAGCAACGGAGAACACCATGGGCACCCCGAGGTCCAGACGACGTTATTTCCGCCGCCGAAAGGCCAAGGCCAAGGTGGAGGAGGGCCGCCTGCCCCAGCCCAGGCCCAAGGCCAGAGGACGACGACGTCGAGGCGAGAGGCGCCGTTCCCGCCGACGCCCCCCGGAGATCCTGGACATCCCCGAGTCCTTCGAGATCCTCCCGCCTGCCCAGGGGGAGGATGCAGGCCCGGCGGTGACTGCATACGTCTACACCACCGTGCTGCGCCCCGTCTACCGGGATGCCCTGGGCGACTATCGGTCGGAACACAGCCTGGGCGAGGGGCGGTACGAGACCTCCCACACCCGGATCATGGCCCAGGTCACCGAGGAGATCCACTCCCGGGTGGAGGCCCATTTCAACCAGGTGGAGACGGAGGGGGACACCTGGAAACGGCCGGTGGCGCCCAGGCCCCCGGAGGAGCCCGACGTGGACGGGGACGTCGGCTGAGAGGCCAGGCCGGCGTTCCGGAGCCATCCGCCCGGAGCCTGCGACAATCCGTGTACGGCACAGGAGAGAGAACGTGGCACCGGTCATCACCATCCGTGAGATGCCCCGGCATGTGGGCGAAGAGGTCGTCCTCCAGGGGTGGCTGTACCAGCGGACCGACAAGGGCCGTCTCCAGTTCCTCCAGATCCGAGATGGCACCGGCTTCTGCCAGGCCGTGGTCTTCAAGAAGAACCTCTCCTCGGAGGCGTTCCAGGCCGCTCGACGCCTGACCCAGGAGAGCAGCCTGCGGGTGCGGGGCACGGTGCGCCAGGATCCTCGGGCCCCGGGCGTGCCCGGAGGATACGAGTTGGACGTGCGCGACCTGGAGGTCATCCAGCTTGCGGAGCCCTTTCCCATCCAGCCCAAGGAGCATGGCGTCGAGTTCCTGATGCGCCATCGCCACCTGTGGATCCGCAGCCCGCGGCAGTGGGCCATCCAGCGGGTGCGGGCCTCCTTGGTGCGCTATCTGCGGGAATGGCTGGACAGCCACGGCTTCCTCAACGTGGACACGCCCATCATCACGCCGGCCGCGGCCGAGGGCACCACCACCCTGTTCGAGATCGACTACCACGGCGAGCCCGCCTACCTGGCCCAGACAGGCCAGCTCTACAACGAGGCCCACATCTTCGCCTTCGGCCGGGTCTACTGCTTCGGACCGACCTTCCGGGCCGAGAAGAGCAAGACCCGGCGGCATCTCCAGGAGTTCTGGATGCTGGAGCCGGAGATCGCCTTCTGCGATCTGGAGCAGCTCATGGCGATCCAGGAGACCATGATCGCCCAGGTGATCCAGCGCTGTCTCCAGGAGAACCAGGACGAACTCCGCCTGTTGGAGCGGGACACCGCCTCGCTGGAGCGGGTGCAGCCCCCCTTTCCCCGGATCCACTACGACGAGGCCGTGGAGCGGATCAACCGGGCCGCGGCCGCGGGGGAGAAGGTCCCCGGATACGACGAGCCGGTGCCCCCCCTGGAGTGGGGGGAGGACTTCGGCAGCCCCCATGAGACCTATCTGGCGGCCCAGTTCGACCGCCCCGTGTTCGTGCACCACTTCCCCACCGCGGCCAAGGCCTTCTACATGGAGCCCGAGCCGGATCGGCCCGAGGTGTGTCGGAGCGTGGACCTGTTGGCCCCCGAGGGCTACGGCGAGATCACCGGCGGCAGCGAGCGCATCAGCGATCCGGACAAGCTCCTCGCGGCCATCCAGGCCCACAACCTGCCCTTGGACGCCTACCGGTGGTACATCGATCTGCGCCGCTACGGCTCGGTGGTCCACAGCGGCTTCGGCCTGGGTCTGGAGCGGACCGTGGCCTGGGTCTGCGGCCTGGAGCACGTCCGGGAGACCGTCGCGTTCCCCCGGACGCTCCAGTACATGCGGCCGTGAGCGCCCTTCCCGTACATGGTCTATCTCCTGGTCTTCGCCAGCGGCTTCCTGCTGGCCCTTGGCTTGACCCCTACCGCCGCCCGGCTGGGCCAGCGGCTGGGCCTCCTGGACCGTCCGGGCGGCCGCCGCCGTCATCGGGGCGCCATTCCCCGCACCGGGGGACTGGCCCTGTTCGGGGCCTTCATGGCCGTGGTCCTGTCCACCCTCCTGCTGCCCCGGCTCTTTCCGGAGGCTGTGGCCTGGCTCCCGCCCCGCAACGACCCCAACGAGCTCCGACGCCTGGTGGCCCTGCTGGTGGGCTCCACCTTCTGTGTCGCGGTGGGGGCCCTGGACGATCGGTTCGAGTTCGCGCCGGGCCCCCAGTACCTGGCCCAGTTGACGGCCGCGGCCGTGGCCATGGCCGGCCTGATCTTCATCAAACACGTGAACAACCCCCTGGGCACCGGGTTCCTGGGCGGCCCAGAGGGCCTGCCCTGGTGGTTGGTGGGGCCGGTGACCGTCTTCTGGTTCATGGGCATGATGAACACCGTGAACTGGCTGGACGGGCTGGACGGACTGGTGGCCGGGGTGACGGCCATCTTCTGCATCATCCTGGCCGTCCACATGCTCTTCGTGGTGGAACCGCCCCAGGAGAGCGTGGCCCTGCTCCCGGTGGCCCTGCTGGGAGCGGTGTTGGGCTTTCTGCCCTTCAACTTCGCCCCGGCCCGGGTCTTCATGGGCAGCAGCGGCAGCTACTTCCTGGGCTTTGCCCTGGCTGCCCTGGGGATCATCGGCGGCGCCCGCCTGGCCACGGTCCTCCTGGTCCTGGGCCTGCCCATCCTGGATGTGGCCTGGCTCATCGTACAGCGGTGGCGGCGAGGCGTCTCCCCGGGCCAGAGCGGACGGGACCATCTGCACTATCGTCTCCAGGAGAAGGGGCTCAGCGAACGGGCCATCGTCCTGGGCTACTGGCTCTTCTGTGCGATCTTCGGCGGCCTGACCCTGTTGCTGGACAGCCGGCTCTACAAGCTGGTGGCCCTCCTGGGCCTGGGCGCGGTGGGCCTGCTCGTCCTGGTCTGGGCCAACCATCCATCCCCATCCCAGCGCCATGACCACCCGGATCTTCGCCATCGAGACCAGCTGTGACGAGACCGCCGCGGCCGTGGTGGCCGATGGCCGCGACCTGCTGAGCAACCAGGTGGCCAGCCAGATCGAGATCCACCGCCGTTTCGGCGGGATCTACCCAGAGGTGGCCAGCCGCCAGCATGTCCTGGCCATCCAGACCGTGGTCCAGGATGCCCTGGCCGAGGCGGATCTGAGCTGGATCGGCCAGGCCGATCTCCTGGCCGTCACCCATGGACCGGGCCTGGCAGGCAGCCTCCTGGTGGGGGTGAACATGGCCAAGGGCCTCGCGCTGGCCAGCGGCCGCCCTCTGATCCCCGTCAACCATCTGGAAGGACACGTCTACAGCAACTGGATCCGGGTGGACGGCCGCACCGCGGAGGACCTCTTCCCCACCGTTGTCCTCATCGTCTCCGGCGGCCACACCGAACTGGTGCTCATGGAAGGCCACTGCCGCTATCGCTGCCTGGGCAGCACCCTGGACGATGCGGCCGGAGAGGCCTTCGACAAGGTGGCCCGGCTCCTGGGCCTGGGCTTTCCCGGCGGTCCCGCCATCCAACAGGCCGGGGAATCCGGAGATCCCCAGCGCTTTCCCCTGCCCAGGCCCCTGATGCAGGCCCAGGAACACCGCTTCAACTTCAGTTTCTCCGGGCTGAAGACCGCGGTGCTCCACCTGGCCCGTCGGCTGGAGCAGGAGGGTCTGGACCCCCGCGAGCCCCGACTGGCCGCGGACATCGCGGCCAGCTTCCAGGCCGCGGTGGCCGAGGTCCTGGTGGCCAAGACCATGGACGCGGCCAGGGCCTTCCGAGCCCGCCAGATCTGCATCTGCGGCGGCGTCAGCGCGAACCGGGTCCTGCGGAGCCTGGCCCACGCCCAGGCCCAGGAGATGGGCCTCCCCCTCCACATCCCGCCCCTCTTCCTCTGCACGGACAACGCGGCCATGATCGCGGCCGCGGCCCACTACCGGGCCACCTACACGGAGATCCTGGACACGGTGGACGGGATGGCCATGGACATCCATGCCAACCTGCCCCTGGCCTGATCGAATCCGCCTCCCCCCGCCTCCATATCATCTCGCCCCAGAAGGGGGTGCGGGTCACACCTTCCATTGCGAGCCCTTAACCCAGACTTCACGGCTTTCTCCCATCTACAGGTGCACAATGGACTCAGGAGGCCCGTGGCCACGCCGCCTCTTCCCCCCTCCGAGTCGGGGGAGGGAATCCGTGTGGCCTGGACAGCGGCCTGGAGAGCTGCTGTCCCTGCGAGAGAGGAGAAGTCCCATGTACACGTGGACGCTGACATCCGCTCGTGTTCGGGCCGGCCTGGCCGGAATGGCCCTGGCCCTGCTCCTGGGGCTCGGCATGGCCCTCGCCCCCGGCAACGCCCGGGCGGCCCCCACGGCCGAGGAGAGCCCGCCCCCCTCGAAACGCGCCTACACCCCAGAACCGGGCCTGCTGGTGGTCCGGGTGGACCCCCAGGGGCCGGCCGGGGCCGCGGGCGTGGTCCGGGGCGACATCCTGTGGGCCGTGGACGGGGACCCGGTGAACACGGTCCAGGAGCTCCGGTTCCTGCTGCGCACCTTCCAGCCCGGCGACACCGTGGAGGTGAGCCTCCGCCGGGGCGACGAGGAACGGAGCGTGACAGTCACCCTGGGCGAACGGCGCGGACGGGCCTACCTGGGCATCCTGCCCTTGGACGACCTCCGGGTAGGGCGCTGGCTGGCCCGTCGTGGCCGGCCCGGCCCAGGTGGCCCCCAGGGCCCAAGGGCCTTCCCCTTCCCCGGCCATCCCCCGGGCCGAGGAGTCCGGATCCTGGCGGTGGTGGAGGCCGGGCCCGCGGCCCAGGCCGGCCTGGAACCCGGGGAGAGGGTGGTGGCGATGGACGGGCGGCCAGTGGCCGCTCCCCGGGACCTGGTGGAGGCCCTGCGGGACAAGGCACCGGGGGACGTGGTGGCCCTGGAGGTGCTGGCCCTGGACGGTTCCTCCCGCACCGTGGAGGTGACCCTGGGCGCACATCCCGACCGTCCGGGGCTCCCCTATCTGGGCCTGCAGCTCCGGCGAGCCCATCCGGGGGTTCCCGGGCTCCGGGGCTCCTCGCCCCGGGCCTTCCCGGATCCCCTGGGACGATCGGGCGCTCTGAACCCATGGGGCCCCACGGCCAGAGGCCCGGCCCGGGCCGGGGGGTTCCCTTTGGGAACCCGGTGACGGCCGAACTCGTCGTGTAGAGAGCATGGAGGATGCCGTTGGGGACCGGGAGACCTGGCCTCTCGGGCCCCCAACGGCCTTTCCCTGTGAAAGAACCCGGACAGGGCACACCCCCTCGTCCTCTCTTCGCCTGGTCTCCGGGGATATTCTCGTCTTCTCCAGGATCGCGGAGCCATGTTGCGTTCCATCCGATGGCGTCTGGTCCTCAGCCACACTCTCCTCAGCCTTCTCGCGGTGGCTCTGGTGGGCCTTCTGGCCTTCGCGCTCCTGCGCCGCTACATCCGCGCCCAGAGCCTCCACCATCTGGAGACCAACGCCCGGGCCATTGCCCGGCAGGCCGCGCCTTTCCTGGCCCGGGACCTGGAGGGCCCCGTGCTGGAACAACTGGTCCACGCGGTGGCCTTCGTGGCCGACGCCCGGGTACGCATTCTGGACGCCCAGGGGCGGGTCCTGGCCGACTCGGACGTGCCAGGGCCTCGGGTCCGGGTGGCCTGGGTGATGCCCGGCCCGGAGACAGACCCGGGAAGCCCTCCCTCCGTGGTCTTTCTGATCCCGCCGGAACGAGGATGGACCCCCGGCAACGGCCTTCCTCGAGGGGTCGAGCCGTCCTCGGCCCTGATCCCCGTGGGGCAGCGGCCCAGTCCCTGGGGGCGCCGGATCACCTTCGGCCCGGAACAGGAGGAAAGGGCAGAGGGCCCGGTCCGAGATCGGGATCTGCTCCGCCGGACCGGGTTCCGGCTGATGCGGTGGCTCTTCGAGGAGGACGGCCAGGGCGACCCGGGCGCGGCCATTCGGGTTCGGGTGCCCGTCCGTGGAGGCAGCCAGCTCCTGGGGTACGTGGAGGTGAGCAATCCCACGGATGTGGCGGGCCGGGCTCTGCGCACCATTCAACGGCTGTTCTGGGGGGTCGCCCTGGGGGTGGCCTTCCTGGCCGGGGTGGTAGGGTGGCTGATCAGCCGGGGCCTAACAGCCCCTCTCCAGTCCTTGAGCGTCGCGGCCCAGCGCATGGCCCGAGGGGACCTGGCCTCTCGGGCGCCGGAGAGCGGCAGCGCGGAGATCCGGGAGGTGGCCCGCCAGTTCAACCGGATGGCGGAACAGCTCCAGCGCAGTTTCCAGGATCTGGACACGGAGCGCACCGCGCTGCGCCGCTTCATCGCGGACACCTCCCACGAGCTGCGCACGCCCATCACCGCGCTGCGCAACTTTGTGGAGCTGCTCCTGGGGCCTGCCGGCAACGATCCGGAGACCCGGACCGAGTTCCTGCGGGAGAGCCAGCAGCAGGTGGAGCGGCTGGGCTGGATCACCGGCCATCTGCTGGATCTCTCCCGGCTCGATGCCCATCTGGTGGAACTCCACCTGGAACCGGTGGCCGTGGAGGATCTGGTGTTGGCCGCGGTGGCCCCCCTCCGGGCCCAGGCCGGGGAGAAGCGGATCGCCCTGGACGTGGACGTGCCGGACGGCCTGGTGGTCCGGGGGGATCGGGCCCGGCTGGAGATGGTGGTCTCGAACCTGGTGGAGAACGCGCTCAAGTTCACCCCGGCCGGCGGCCAGATCCGGGTCTGGGTTCGGGTCACCTGGGCCGGGGTGCAGATCTCCGTGGAGGACAGCGGCCCGGGGGTGCCCGAGGAGGAGCGCACCCGCATCTTCGAACGCTTCGTCCGCGGTCGCCAGGCCGAAGGCGTCCCCGGCACCGGGCTGGGGTTGGCCATCGTCCGGAGCACCGTGGAGGCCCACCAGGGTCGGGTCTGGGTGGAGGAGAGCACCGCCCTGGGCGGGAGCCGTTTCGTGGTGGAGCTGCCCTCCGGGCCGGTTCACCGGCCGTAGCGCTGCCGGATGTTGGGGATCAGGTATTCCTCGAAGGCCCGCTCCACGTCGTACTCCGGCTCCCAGCCCCAATCCCGCCGGGCCATGCTGTCGTCCACGTCGGCGGGCCAACTGTCGATGATGGCCTGGCGCTTGGGATCCGGCCGGAAGGTGATCCGGGCGTCGGGGAAGTAACGCTGTACCCGGTCCCGGATCTCCCCGGCGGAGAGGCTGAACGCGGTGACGTTGTACACCAGCCGGCTCAGCCGCTCCCGGGGGGCCCCGGCCAGCAGGAGCAGGGCCCGGATGGCATCCGGCATGGTCATGAAGGGGATCCGGGCATCCTCCCGCACGAAGCAGGCGTAGGGCTCCCCCTGGGCCGCGGCGTGGATCATCTCTGGGCCGTAGTCGCTGGTGCCGCCGCTGGGCAGGGTGAACGCGCTGATCAGCCCCGGAAAACGGACGCAGCGAAAGTCGATGGTCACGGGCTGCTCCGGGGCCAGTTGCCGGTAGTAGCGGCTGAAGTAGGTGCCCAGCATCTCCCCGTAGATCTTGTTGCACCCGTACATGGTCCGGGGCTGGTTCCACTCCCATTCCCGCACCCGGTTGAAGAGGGCTTTGCTCTCCAGGTCGGGCAGGCCGTAGATGGCAATGGAGCTGGGGAAGAGGAACTGGACCGGCTGCCCCCGCCACTGGGACTGCTCCGCGGCCAGGCGGAGGAGGTTCATGGTCCCTTCCACGTTGACCCGGTGGGCCGTCTCCGGGGTGAACTCGGCCCGGGTGGACAGGAGCGCGGCCAGGTGGTAGATGACGTCGATCTCGTACTCGCTCACCAGCCGGGCGAGGAGCTGCGGGTCCAGGATGTCGCCCACCACGTGGACGTGGCCCTCCAGGCCCTGGAGGCTCTCTGGCAGGGGGCGCACGTCCAGGGTGAGGAGACGGTTGCGCCCCTCCGCGGCCAGGCGCCGGAGGAGCTCGTGGCCCATCTCTCCGGCCGCGCCGGTGACGAGAATGGCCTTCTTGCGCATGGCGGCCTTCCCGGTTAGTGGATGACGCCCAGGGCCCGGCCCACCTTCGCGAAGGCCGCCAGGCCGAACTCCAGGTCCTCCTGGCTGTGGGCCGCGGAGTTCATCACCCGGATGCGGGCCTGGCCCCGGGGCACGGTGGGGTAGCCGATGGCCTGGGCAAAGACGCCCTCCTGGAACAGGCGGCGGCTGAACTCCTGGGCCAGGGGAGCCGAGCCCAACATCACCGGCACAATGGGGGTCTGGCTTTGGCCCGTGTCGAAGCCCAGCCGCTGCATCTCCGCTCGGAAGGAGCGGGCGTTGGCCCACAGCCGTTCCACCCGCTCCTGGGATTCCTGGAGGATCCGGGTGGCCTCTATGCAGGCGGCCACGTCGGGCACGGTCATGGCGCTGGAGAAGAGGAAGGGCCGGGCCCGCTGGCGCAGCCACTCCACCACGATGGCCTTGCCGCAGACCATGCCGCCCACCACGCCGAAGGCCTTGCTCATGGTGCCCACCTCGATGTCCACCTGGCCGTGGAGGTGGAAGTGGTCCACGATGCCCCGGCCCCCCTCGCCCAGCACTCCCTCGCCATGGGCGTCGTCCACCAGGGTGATGCAGCCGAACTCCTGGGCCAGGGCCACGATCTCGGGCAGGGGCGCGATGTCCCCGTCCATGCTGAAGACCCCATCGGTGACGATGAGCTTCCGGCCCGCCTCCTGCGCGTGTTCCGCCAGCTTGCGGCGCAGATCGGCCATGTCGATGTGATCGTAGCGCACGACGGTGGCCCGGCTCAGGCGGCAGGCATCGATGATGCTCGCGTGGTTCAGCGCGTCGGAGAAGATCACGTCGCCCCGGCCCATCAGCGCGGGGATGGTGGCCAGGTTGGCCTTGAAGCCGCTCTGGAAGGTGATGCAGGCCTCGGCCCGTTTGAACTCGGCCAGGCGACGCTCCAGCTCCACGTGGAGGGAGAGGGTGCCGGCAATGGTCCGCACCGCGGCCGGCCCCACCCCGTAGCGGTCGATGGCCTCCTGGGCCGCCCGACGGAGCCGAGGATGGTTGGCCAGGCCCAGGTAGTTGTTGGAACAGAAGTTCAGGACCCGGCGGCCCTCGATCACCACCCAGGCATCGATGGGGGATTCGATGGTCCGGATCGAGGTGTACAGGCCCTCCTCCTTCAGCCGCGCCAGCTCTCCTTCGAGCCATTGGACATCCGCGTCGCGCATGGGGTTGCTCCTTTCCGTGGACGTGGAGGGATGGAGACGTCCCAGGGAGGCCGGATGCCCTCCCTCCCTCGGGCCGACCCCACCCGGATTATACCCCCCTCGGTAGGGGGGTTCAAGTTGTCCCACCCAAGGGGTTCCTGCTATACTGCAGCCAGGCTCGGCCGGCATCGATCCACAGGAGGAGGATCCATGGCCCTTTTCCGCGTCCCCAGCATGCTCCTCAAACGGCTCTACACCTACGGCAGCCTGCGGAACACCCCGGAGGGGGTCCGGTTCGCCCTCAAGAACCGCCTGAACGACGCCCAGATCACCGGCTTCCACGGCCTGTGGATCGACGGCACCCCCGTCCCGGAGGAGCGCATCACCCTGGACCTGGGCGACGGCCAGCCCATGGATCCGGCCGGGCTGAACCGGGCAGGCCCCGTGGCCTTTCCCCTGGGAAAGGAGGTGACCATCCTGGCCCGGGTGGATCCCCTGGCCGAGGGCAAACACACCCTCCGCATTCGGGTGGAGAGCTCTCCCTTCGGCACCATCGACTTCACCGTGGAGGACGCCATCGCCCAGGAGGTGGAGAGCCGGACCCGGATCCCCCGCAGCCAGGAGGACGATTACGCGACGGAGATCGTCCAAGAGCGCCAGCGCTTCGTGGAGGCCTTCACCGGCCGCAAGCTGGAGCACATCGTCCACTACTCCTTCGACCCCCACATGGTCAAGGGCAACTGCGAGAACTTCACCGGGGTGGCCCAGGTGCCCATCGGCTTCGCGGGCCCCATCGCCATCCACGGGGAGCACGCCCAGGGGGAGTTCATCGTGCCCATGGCCACCACCGAGGGAACCCTGGTGGCCTCGTACAACCGGGGCATGAAGGTGCTGAACCTCTCCGGCGGGGTCAAGTGCACCGTGCTCCAGGACGCGATGCAGCGGGCGCCGGTCTTCGTCTTCGACGACGCCCGAGGGGCCCGGGAGTTCGTGGGGTGGCTCCGCAGGCCGGAGGTCTTCGCCCGCATCCAGGAGGAGGCGGAGTCCACCTCCCGGGTGGCCAAGCTGAAGGAGATCGACGCCTACCTGGCCAACAAGTTCGCGTTCCTGCGCTTCAACTACCTCACCGGCGACGCCGCGGGCCAGAACATGGCCGGCCGGGCCACCTTCGCGGCCTGCTCCTGGATCCTGGACAACTACGAGGGCATCCGGGCCTGGTATCTGGAGTCCAACTTCGCCACGGACAAGAAGGCCAGCCAGGTGAACATCATGCGCACCCGGGGCAAGCGGGTGGTGGCCGAGGCGGTCATCAAACGGGACGTGCTGGTCCAGTTCATGCGGGTGACGCCGGAGCAGCTCTTCTACCACTACAACGTGGCCAACATCGGCTCCATCCTCTCGGGCGCCAACAACAACGGGCTCCACTCGGCCAACGCGATCACCGCCATCTTCATCGCCACCGGCCAGGACGTGGCCAATGTGGCCGAGTCCTCTGCAGGGATCCTCTACGCGGAGGTGACCGCGGAAGGCGATCTCTACCTCTCCATCACCATCCCGTCCCTGATCGTGGCCACCTACGGCGGGGGCACAGGGCTGGCCACCCAGCGGGAGTGTCTGGAGCTCATGGGCTGTTACGGGGCCGGCAAGGTCTACAAGTTCGCGGAGATCGTGGCCGGCACGGTCCTGGCCGGAGAGATCTCCCTGGCCTCGGCCATCTCCGCGCTGGACTGGGTCTCCAGCCACGAGCAGTACGGCCGCAACCGCTAGGGGCCAGGAGCCAACCCGGGCTCTCCAACATGGACAGGGACGACGGAGGGGACAGCGGTCCATGGGCACCCAACGTTATCGGGCCGCAGGCGTGGATATAGAGGCCGGAACCCAGGCCCTGGAGCGGATGAAGGCGGCCGTACGGTCCACCCACACGCCCGCGGTGCTGGCCGACGTGGGCGGCTTCGGCGGCCTCTTCGCCCTGACCGACCTGCCCCCCCGGCCCGTGCTGGTGGCCTCCATGGACGGGGTGGGCACCAAGGTGAAGCTGGCGGCCGAGCTGGGCCGCTGGTCCGGCATCGGCCACGACCTGGTGAACCACTGCGTGAACGACATCCTGGTGCAAGGGGCCCGTCCCCTCTTCTTCCTGGACTACCTGGCCGCCAGCCGGCTGGACCCGGACGCGGCGGCCCAGGTGGTGGCCGGCATGGCCCAGGCCTGTCGCGCCGTGGGCTGTGTGCTCCTGGGGGGCGAGACCGCGGAGATGCCGGATGTCTACACCGCGGGGTCCCTGGACGTGGTGGGCGCGGTGGTGGGGCTGGTGGACCGGGACCGGCTCCTGCCCCGCCACCAGGCCATCCGCCCGGGCGACCGCCTGGTGGGCCTGCCCAGCAGCGGCCCCCACACCAACGGCTACACCCTGATCCGACAGGTGGTGGCAGGCCGGGACCTCCAGGCCCCGCTGGACGAGACCGGCCGCTCCCTGGCCGACGCCCTGCTGGCCCCCCACCGGTGCTACCTGGACGCGATCAGGTCCCTGGAACGGGCCCGGGTACGGGTCAAGGCCGCGGCCCACATCACCGGCGGCGGGTTCCTCGACAACATCCCCCGGTGCCTGCCCGACCACCTGGCCGCCCGGATCGACCTGGCCGCGTGGCCCATCCCCCGGCTGTTCCATCGGCTGGTGCGGTGGGCCCAGATGGACCGCGAGGAGGCCTTTCGGGTCTTCAACATGGGAATCGGCCTGGTGCTGATCCTGGCCCCGGAGGACGTGCCCCGGGCCCAGAAGGCCGTGCCCGAGGCCGTGGCCATCGGCCAGGTGGTACCCCGGACCGGCCGCGGGCCTCGGGTCCTGCTCGCCGGTCCTCCCCACCGAGCCGAAGTGGAGGCCCTGGGATGAGCCGATCCCCCCGGCCCCGCCTGGCCGTCCTCATCTCGGGAAACGGCACCAACCTCCAGGCCCTCATGGACGCGATCCAGGAGGGCCGGCTCCCCGCGACCATCTCGGTGGTGATCTCCAACCGCAAAGCCGCGTACGGACTGGAACGGGCTCGCCGGGCCGACATCCCAACGGAGTACTTCCCGCTCAAGCCCTATCGGGATGCCGGACGCAGCCGCCGGGAGTACGACGCGGACTTGGCCCGGCTGGCGGCCCGCTATCGCCCCGACTGGGTGGTCCTGGCCGGCTGGATGCACATCCTCAGCCGGGCCTTCCTGGACCGTTTCCCGAACCGGGTGATCAACCTCCACCCGGCCCTGCCCGGCCAGTTCCCCGGGGCCCATGCCATCCCAGACGCGCTGGAGGCCTACCGCCAGGGGAAGATCCGCCATACCGGGGTCATGGTCCACCTGGTGCCCGATGAACAGGTGGACGCAGGGCCGGTGTTGGCCGCCCGAGAGGTGCCCATCTACCCAGAGGACACCCTGGAGTCCCTCACCGAACGGATCCACTCGGTGGAGCACCGGCTCCTGGTGGAGACCCTGGCCCGACTGGCACAGGAGGAACCATCGCCATGCGACTCGGCCTGAACGTGGGCTATTCCGGGGCCACCCTCCAACTCCCCATGGCGCTCATCCAGGAGGCGGACCGCCTGGGCTACTTCGCGGTGTGGACCGCGGAGGCCTACGGCTCCGACGCGGTCACCCCTCTGGCCTGGATCGGCGCCCTCACCCAGCGCATCCACCTGGGCACGGCCATCATGCAGATCCCGGCCCGAACCCCGGCCATGACCGCGATGACCGCCATGACCCTGGACCAGCTCTCGGGGGGGCGAATGCTGCTGGGCCTCGGGGTCTCGGGCCCCCAGGTGGTGGAGGGATGGCACGGTGTCCCCTATGCCCGGCCCCTGGCCCGCACCCGGGAATACGTGGCCATCCTGCGCCGGATCTTCGCCCGCAAGGAGCCCCTGGCCTTCCAAGGACGGTTCTACCGGATCCCCTACCAGGGGCCCGAGGCCACCGGGCTGGGCAAGCCCCTGAAGAGCATCCTCCACGGCCGGGAGGATCTCCCCATCTACCTGGCAGCCATCGGGCCCCGGAACGTGGCCCTGGCCGCGGAGATCGGAGACGGCTGGCTGCCCATCTTCTTCTCCCCGGTCCACTATCCGGAGGTCTTCGCCCCGGCGGTGGAGGAGGGGTTGTCCCGGGCAGGGCGGACCCTGGCCGAGCTGGACATCGCTCCTGCCGTGCCGGTGGTCCTGGGCGACGATCTGCCATCCTGCTGGATGCAGCTCAAGCCCATGCTGGCCCTCTACATCGGGGGCATGGGCGCCCGAGGGCGGAACTTCTACTTCAACCTGGCCTGCCGATATGGGTTCGAGGCAGCGGCTCACCGGATCCAGGAGCACTATCTGCGGGGCGAGAGGATGGAGGCGACCTTGGCAGTGCCCGACGAGCTGGTGGACGCGGTGGCCCTCTGCGGTCCCCGGGAGCGCATTGCCGAACGGCTGGAGCTGTGGCGACAGGCGCCGGTGACCACCCTGAACGTGATGACCGACGACCCGGAGGCGGTCCGCCTCATGGCCGAACTGGTCCTCTGACCCTCCACCCTGGCCCCCTGACAGCCGATGGCCCCGGCCCCAGGGGCGCCCGGGTCGCAACCCACCGCGGGAGATCCTCTCCCCTTTCGGAGCCAATGTCCTGTTTCGGAGCCAATGTCATGGACGCGGAGCACCTGCAGGAGATACCTGAATCGGTTCAAGAAGGCCCGACGGTCCACCGCCTGGCCGACGACCTGGTCCGGGTCCGAATGCCCCTTCCCTTCGCGCTGGACCACGTGAACGGCTACCTGATCCGGGACGGGGCAGGCTGGGCCGTCATCGACACCGGGCTGAACACCTCCCCAGGACGGGCGACCTGGGCCCAGGTCTGGGAGATGTTGGCGATCGCGCCGACGGACATCACCCGGATCCTGGTCACCCACGCCCACCCAGACCACCTGGGCATGGCGGGGTGGCTCCAGTCGGTGAGCCATGCCCCAGTCCTCATGTCGATTCGAACCCAGGAGGCCATGGCCCGGATCTGGGAGGCCCCGGTGGAGAGCTGGCGGGCCGAGACCGAACTCTACCTGCGCCGCAACGGGCTGGACCCCACCTGGACCGAGCGGGTGCTGGCCCACATGGCGGACCTGCGGTCCCAGGTCCACCCCCTTCCCCAGACCATCCTCCCTGTGCGGCCCGGAGATGTGTTGGAGATCGGCCGGCGACGATTTCGGCTGCTGGCCGCGGAGGGCCACGCGGACGACCAGGTCCTGTTCTACGAGGAACGGGAGCGGCTTCTTTGGGTGGGCGACCAAGTGCTCCTGGAGATCACCCCCAACATCGGCACCTGGCCGGCCACACCGCCCGATCCCCTGGGACGCTACCTGGCCTCCCTGCAGGAGCTGGCCCCTCTTCCCGTGGCCCTGGCCCTGCCCGGTCACCGGGCCCCTGTTCTCCGCTTTCCAGAGCGGATCGCGGAACTCCAGACCCACCACGCCCATCGCCTGGAGGCCGTGTGGCAGGCCGTGGACGAGGCCGGCTCCACCACCTACCAGGTGGCCCAGCGGGTCTTCCCCCTGGAGAGCTACCCGATCCACCAGGTCCGCTTCGCCATCGCAGAGACCCTGGCCCATCTGGAGCGCCTGGCCGCGACAGGTCGGATCCACCGAGAAGACGATCCCCAGGGCGTCTGGCGGTTCCACCGGGTTGGATCGCGGAGAAATTTGCGCGCGCTCCCGGATCTGTGATATAAGAAGAGGTGGAACCAATGGACTCCATGCCCCCGTAGCTCAGGTGGATAGAGCACTGGCCTCCGGAGCCAGGTGCCCAGGTTCGAGTCCTGGCGGGGGTACCTTGGACGGCGTCGCTCGAGGCGACGCCGTCTTGATTGGGCCCCAACACCGTCGAGATCCCTCACCGCCCTCAGCGGTGCATCCCTCGGCCACCCTGCACGGGCCGGACCCCCTCCCCCCGGACAGAGGATACCGGCATCCGGCCACCGCCCACCCCCCTGATTTGCTCCACCTCGTTCGTTATCGTACAATTCGTTGCTGAACGGTTCCGGCCATCTTTCATCCCTTGCCCGGCCTTTCCGGAGGCACTTCCATGAACCCACCTCCTTCCAACGCGGAGCCGCCCTCCATGGAGGCCTACATGGAGGCCTTCCGGGCCCGGATGCAGGCCCTGGGGGTTGCGTCCCTCCATGGTCTGGACCTGCTGCGGGCCCTGAAGATGGTGGCACATGCCTACGAACAGGTCCTGGCCGACCTCCTGCGGGCCGAGGAGATCAGCTTCCCCCGCTGGCGGGTGCTCCTCTGGCTGTGGATGGCCGAACAGTTCGGCCATCCAGGCCTCTCACCCACCCAGCTCAGCCACACCCAACATGTGAGCAAGAACACCATCAGCGCCCATCTGCGCTCCCTGGAGGAGCAGGGTTACGTCCACCGCCAGGTGGATCCAGAGGACCTCCGCCAGTTTCGCATCCACCTGACCGACCGCGGGCGGGCCCTGGTGGAACGCCTGGCCCCCCGGCAGATGGAACGCCTCAACCACCTGGTGGACGATCTCTCCCCGGAGGAGACCCGGCAGCTCCGGCTCCTGCTGGAGAAACTCCATCGCTCCATCCGCCGCCGAACCATGGGAAGGCAGCCATGAAGGGTGGAGAGGGAAGGAGATAGGACCATGCCGCGACGAGATCGCTCCCTCCCTGTAGACAAAGGCCATGGAGCTCCCCGGTTCCGACTGCGGGACCTGGCCCGGGCCCTGGTCTACGTCCGGCGCTATCGAGGGACCGCCCTCCTGGCCTACCTGGCTCTCTTCGTCAGCATCGGGGCCCAGCTCATGGTGCCCCAGCTCGTCCAGAACATCCTGGATGCCGTGACCCGGGGACTGGTGGCGGCTCGGCTGCGGGAGGTGCCCCCCGGGCTGCAGGCCACGATGCTCCAGGCTCTGGGGATCCCCCAGGAGGAGTACGTCCGCCTGCAGGAGAACCCGGAATCGGCCATCTACTGGGCCGTGGCCTTCATCCTGGTCTTCGCGGTGGCCCGGGGCCTCTTCGCCTTTGCCCAGGCCTTCCTGGGCCAGAAGCTGAGCCAGGACGTGGCCTTCGACATGCGCAACGATCTCTTTGCCAAGATCCAACGTCTCTCCTTCAGCTACCACGACCGAAATCGCACCGGCCAGCTCATGGTCCGGGCCACCGACGATGTGGAGAAGGTGCGGGTCTTTCTGGGCCAGGGGCTGCTCCTGGCCGTCCAGGCCGTGGTGTTGCTGGCCGGCGCGTTGACCATCCTGGCCACCACGAACCTCTCCCTCACCCTGGTGATCCTGCCGGTTCTGCCCGTGGCCCTGGTCCTGTTCATGGTCTTCGGCGCCATCAGCCAGCCCCTCTTCGCGGAGGTCCAGAGGCGCCTCTCCAGGCTCAACACCGTCCTGCAGGAGAACCTGGCCGGCATCCGGGTGGTGAAGGCCTTTGTGCAGGCACGCCGGGAGCAGGAACGCTTCGCGGACGCCGCGGACCATCTGATGCAGCAGCAGATCCAGGTGGCCCGGATCTTCAGCTTTCTCTTCCCTGTGGTCTTTCTGGTGGCCAACCTGGGCCAGGTGGCCATCCTCTACTTCGGCGGGCGCCAGATCCTGGATCGAACCCTGACCCTGGGGGAGTGGCAGAAGTTCAGCCTCTACCTGCTCTACGTCTTCTTCCCCATCGGCCAGTTGGGCTTCATCATCAGCCAGATGAGCGCGGCCGCGGCCAGCGCCCGGCGCATCTTCGAGATCCTGGACACCGAGAGCGAGGTGACGGAGAAACCCAACGCCGTGGAGATGCCCCCGATCCGGGGCCAGGTGACCTTCGACCGGGTGAGCTTCCGCTACTTCCGCAGCACCGACTACGTGCTGCGGGAGATCTCCTTCCAGGTCCAGCCCGGAGAGACCGTGGCCCTCCTGGGCAGCACAGGCAGCGGCAAGACCACCATCATCAACCTGATCCCCCGCTTCTACGACGTCACCCAGGGCCGGATCCTCATCGACGGCGTGGATGTCCGGGACGTGACCCTGGAGAGCCTGCGGCGCCAGATCGGCATCGTCCTGCAGGAGACCAACCTGTTCACCGGCACCATCCGGGACAACATCGCCTTCGGTCGGCCGGACGCCAGCGACGCGGAGATCGTGGCCGCGGCCAAGGCCGCGGCTGCCCACGACTTCATCGTGGAGTTCCCGGAAGGCTACGCCACCCGGGTGGGCGAGCGGGGGGCCACCCTCTCCGGCGGCCAGAAGCAGCGCATCGCCATCGCCCGAGCCCTGCTCATGGACCCCCGCATCCTCATCCTGGACGACTTCACCAGCAACGTGGACATGGCCACCGAGGCCCAGATCCTCCGGGCCCTGGACAGGCTCATGGAGGGACGCACCAGCTTCGTCATCGCGCAGCGCATCAGCACCGTGCGCCGGGCCGATCAGATCCTGGTGTTGGACCGGGGACGCCTGGTGGCCCAGGGCCGCCACCAGGAGCTCATCGAGAGCAGCCCCATCTACGCGGAGATCTACTACAGCCAACTGGTGGAGGACGCGCCGGTGCCCGCGTCCCCGCCGGATCCCCAGCACGCCTGAGAAACGTCGAAGGACCGGGTCGGCCCCACCCAGGCCCGGGCCCGGTCCGCCCCAGCGGAGCGATCGGAGCAGGAAGACCATGTTCCACGGCAGAGCAGCCCTTGAGACCGAGGCCCGAAAGCCCCGGCGCCTCTCCACCACCCTCCGCCGCTTCGGCGCCTACTTCCGCCCCTACTGGCCTGTCCTGCTCCTGGTCGCGGCCATGCTGGGCGTCAACGCCTACGTGCAGGTGGCCGCGCCGGAGCTCCTGGGCCAGGCGGTGGACTGCTACATGGCGCCGGCCCTGGTGGGCCAGGCCCTCCAGTCGTTCCAAGAGGGCCTCCCCGATCTCCCCACAGCCCTGGGGGCGGAGGACGCGATGGAAGGGCCCGGCCAGGGAAACTGCTGGTACGACACCGTGCCCCCCCGGCCCGATCGGGCGTATCTCCTGGGCGGGCTCACCCGCATTGTCCTGGTGCTCCTGGGCCTCTACGTGGCCGGCACCGTGGCCGCAGGGCTCATGTTCTTTGCCATGAGCTGGGCCGGCCAGCACGTCCTGCGCACCCTTCGGGTCCAGCTCTTCCGCCATCTCCACCGCCTCTCCCTGGGCTTCTACACCCGCAACGACGCCGGGGACCTGATGAGCCGGATCACCAACGACACCAGCGTCATCGAACAGGTCCTGAACTTCGGCCTGGTCCAGGTCCTCAGCGGCGTGGTGTTGCTGGCCTGGATCGTCTACAAGATGCTGGCACTGAACCTTCCCTACGCCCTTCTCACCATGGGGGTCATGCCCCTCATGGTGTTGGCCACCCTGTGGTTCAGCACCCAGGCCCGCCGGGCCTTTCGGGCGGCCCGGGAGAGCCTGGGCGAGGTGAGCGCGGAGCTGGAGGAGAGCATCTCCGGCGTGCGGGAGGTCCAGGCCTTCAGCCGGGAAGAGGAGAACATCCGTCGTTTCCAGGCGAGCAACGCGCTGAACCGGGACGCCAATGTCCGGGCCATGGCCTACACCTCGGCCCTGGCCCCTACCCTGGAGGGGCTGGGCTACGTGGCCATCGCCGTGGTGGTGGGCGTGGGTGGCATCCTCCTCCTGCGGGGGCAGAGCCTGGCCGGCACCGCGGTCTCCCTGGGCCTCATCGTCACCTTCCTGGGCTATGCCCAGCGCTTCAACCATCCCATCGCCCAGATCAGCGTCCTGTGGACAAACCTCCAGAGCGCGGTGGCAGGTGCCGAGCGGATCTTCGAGCTGCTGGACGAGATCCCCGAGGTGCCGGAGCGCCCCAGGGCCCTGGAGATGCCCCCCATCCGGGGAGAGGTCGTCTTCGACCAGGTGTGGGCCGAGTACCGCCCCGGTGAGCCGGTGCTGAAGGGAGTCTCCCTCCACGCCCGCCCGGGGCAGACCATCGCCATCGTGGGGCCCACCGGTGCCGGCAAGACCACCCTGATCCACCTCATCCCCCGGTTCTGGGACGTGAGCCGGGGCGCGGTGCGCATCGACGGCGTGGACATCCGCGATGTGACCCTGGAGAGCCTGCGGCGGCAGATCGGCATGGTCCTCCAGGACACCTTCCTCTTCAGCGCCAGCGTGCTGGAGAACATCCGCTACGGTCGGCCCGACGCGACGGAAGAGGAGGTCATCCAGGCCGCCAAGCTGGCCCAGGCCCACGAGTTCATCGAACGCCTGCCCGACGGATATCACACGGTCCTGGGCGAGCGGGGCACCGGGCTCAGCCAGGGCCAACGGCAGCTCATTGCCATCGCCCGGGCCGCCCTGGCCAACCCCCGAATCCTCATCCTGGACGAGGCCACCAGCAGCGTGGACACCCGGACCGAACGCCGGATCCAGGCCGCATTGGAACGGTTGATGGAGGGACGAACCAGCTTTGTCATCGCCCACCGCCTCAGCACCATCCGCCACGCGGACCAGGTGTTGGTCCTGCACCAGGGACAGATCGTGGAACGAGGCACCCATCCGGAGCTGCTGGCCCGGCAAGGCTTCTACCACGCCCTCTACATGAGCCAGTTCAGCCTGGACGACGCGGCACCCGAAGGGGCCGTGGGCCCGGGCGCCACCTCCCAGGGAGATTAGAGCTGCCGAAGCTGGAGCCACACCAGCGGCAACAGCATGCCCATGAAGACGACCGGCACCACGCCCCAGGGGTGGAGATGGGTCTGAAGCCAGGTGGAGCCGGGAAGGGCCCCCAGGCCGTAGAGGATGTAGGTGATCCACCCCACCAGCATGGCCCACAGGAGCCGGGAGACCAGGGCACTTCGCGAGAGGAACCGCACGGGCATGACCAGCAACAGGGTCAGGGTGATGAGCTGGGTCAGGCCGGCCAATACCAAGGTCAACAGGTTGACCCGGGGGAGAGGGTCCGAGCTGGGGGCCACCTTGGGAAGGGGAGCGGTGGGCACCGGCACCGGTGTCTGGGGCTCTGGGGGCAGCGGGGTCGGTGGGCTGGTGGGTGCCGGGGCCTCCGTGGGGGCTGCCGGTGCTTCATCGGCCTGGATGGTCACCAGGATGGTGGTGCTGTCCACGGCCTGACCGCTGCTGGCCGTGATGCGAAGGACCCCCGGCCGCTCCAAGAGCAGGGTGATCCGGGCCACCCCGTCGGCCGTGGGCACCGGATCCAGGGGCAGCGCCAGCTCCTCGCCCTCGTAGATCACCCGGAAGTCCACCGGTGTCCCGTCGGGCACCGGATGGCCGTTCCGGTCCAGGATGGGCGCGGTGACGATCTCCACCGTGTCCCCCAGGGCCAGGTCCACCGCGACCACGGCCAGGGGATCCTGGCCGGCCTCCGCCACGGGCACTGGCGTGCCGTCCTGGAGCAGGCGCAGGAGGAGGGGGCGGCCCGGATCCGGCTCCAGCCGTTCGGCCAGGTCCGCGAACCGGGTGCCCGGGATGGCCACCGGGGGCGCTCCCTGGGCGGGGATGGCCCGGAAGAGCGCGCGCACGGCGGTGTTGACGAAGGGGGGGATCTTGCTGTACAGCCCCAGGTAGGCCGAGAGCTTGCTGATCTCCGTCGCGTCCAGGTAGTAGGGCGCGTTGAAGGCCAGGACCACCAGCCGTTTCCCCCGCAGGCTGTCGCTCCGCAGGCGCAGGAACCGTTTCACCGCGTCGCTGTTCTCGTATCGGTCGGGGTCCACATCCAACATGGCGAAGACCAGCCAGTCCGCGCGCTGGATGGCCCGCTCCAGGGCACGGGCTTCCGGGGAGTCGACGGGCTCGTCCAGGAGCGCGGCCAGCTCCCGGAAGGAGAAGCTCTCGATCTGGGCCTCGCTGAGCTGTTGGGTGGCCTGGGGGCCGTACAGCTCCAACATGGCCTGGCGGAGGGCATCCTGGGGGATCGCGGCCTGGGGCGAACACCGGGCACACTCCTGGAGGATGCGATCGTCGGTGAAGATCACCAACCGGTCGCCCGCCGCTGGAGCCACGGGGAGGGCCTCGGTCGGGCCTTCGGGATCGGGGTAGAGAAGGGTGATGGCCTCCCGGGCCACCTGGCCCACCAGGCCCTCCCGCTGGAGCCGGGCCTCCTCCGCGAAGACCGGATCCAGCTCCGGGGAGGAGATGAGCACCGCGTCCAGGGGCACCGGCGCGCCCCGGGCTCGGTCCTGGAAACCCTCGCCGTACAGGCGCAGCTTCAGGCGGATGATCCGCCGGACCGAGGCGTCCACCCGGGCGGCGAAGTCCGGGTCGGCCTCGTAGCGTTCCTGGAAGAACTCCACGATCTCCCGGATGTTGTCCAGGGCCCGCAGTCCTCCCTCTTCGCCCCATTCCTGGGCGGAGAAGAAGCGGCCCACGTAGAGGAGGTCGTTGCCGGCCAGCAGGGCATCCAACACGATGCGTCGATAGGGGGGTGGACCGGAGAGGGTCGGGTCGTAGTAGCGGTGGATGGCCGGCACGTCCAGGGCGTCGCTCATCACCAGGCCTCCGGCCGCGCGCCAGGGCGCGAACTCCGGCTGCTCCAGGATGGTCCGGAGCTCCGTGGCCAGGCTGATGGGGGGCGTCCGCTCCCGGCTGCCCTGGAAGCTGCTGTAGCGGACGTGGCTGGACATGAGGAGGTCCGTGGCTGCAGGGTCGCCGTTCTCCAGGAGGAGGATGGAGGAACCCTGGCGGGTCACGTTGGCGAAGGGCAGCAGCTCCACCCGGCGGAGCTCCTCCAGGCTCTTCTGGATGGTGGCCACCTCCTCGTCGGGCCGACGGTCTGCATTTCCCTGGCCTGGGAAGTGGCGGGCCACCGTAGCCACCCGGCCCTGGCTTCCCTGGTGCACCCCCTCCACGTAGGCCCGTCCCAGCTTGCCCACCCAGTAGGGATCGCCGCCGAAGATCCGGGTGCCCAGGCCGCCCCCCAGATCGGGGCGAGGCTCGGTGACCACATCCAGGTTGGGGCCCAGCAACAGGTTGATGCCCACCGCGGCCAGCTCCTGGCCCACGATGACCCCCACCTCCCGGGTCAGCTCAGGGCTCCAGGTGGCCCCCAGGGCCATCTGGGGCGGCAGCTCGGTGAAGCCGTTGCGCAGGGCCGTGTAGGGGGCGTCGTCGCCGGCCTGTTCCACGCCGATGAGCAGGGGCAGGGGAAGGCGCCCTTCCTGGGGCTCCAGGGGCACCAGGTCCTCGGGTCCCGGGTCCAGGGCCCGATCGAAGGGCAGCTCGAACCCGTAGGCCAGGGCCTGGAGCTGGTTGACCAGCCGGGCGACCCGCCTGGGCGTCTCCGGGAGGTCGTTGCGGATGTTGCCGTTGGCCGGGCTCAACACCACACCCCCGATCCGAAGCTCCTGGAGCAGCGCGAAGACCATGGTCCCCGGTTCCGCGCGATCGCCGGGGAACTCCACCACGAAGAGCTGACCCACCCGTTCCCTGGGCGTCATCCGGTCCAGGATGGTCTCCACCCGGCGGTCCAGGAGCTGATCGGGGGCCGGGGTGGGGGTAGGGGTGGGCGTGGGCGGCAGGGTGGCGGTGGGCGTAGGGGTCCAGGTGCTGGCCTGGGCCGTCAAGATCGCGTAGACCGTGGCCAGCTTCTCGGGGGCAGGTGTCGACGTGGGCGGGGTTGCCCGGGGAGTGGACGGGGTGGGGGTCTCCGGGGCCTGGGCCTGGGCCGGGGAGAGGGCCGCGAACGCCAGGCCAAGCACCACAGCCCAGAGGGCGAGCCAGCCCGGCCACCGATAGCAGGAGGAGCTCCGCGGGATCCGATCCGTCATGGCCCGGCCATTGTAGCATGTCCGTTGTCCGGGGAACAATTCCGTTCCCGAAGGCGTTCCGCAGACGGGACCGTGTCCGGTCCCTGGGCAGACGAGCTCGGGCCCTTCCAGGGCCTCCAAAGAGGTGGTTGAGACCCCATGGCTTTTGTGCTAGACTAGGATCAGGATGGCCGGGCGTGGAGACACCCGGCCGGAAGAGGTCGGTTCAAGGAGACGATTCGAGGAGACGAAAGGAGCGCGTGCACAGCCACATGACCACAACCCAGGCAGTGACCTTGCCCACCGCGGTGGAGAGCGGCCCCGTCTCTACCCTGGACAGCGCCGGCCTGGCCCACCGGATCGTGGACGTCATGGGCGAAAAGCAGGCCGCGAACATCGTGGTCCTGGATGTCCGGGAGCTGAGCACCCTGGCCGCCTATTTCGTCATCGCGACGGTGGACAACGAACGCCAGGCCAAGGCCCTCCAGGAGGAGCTGTGGGAGAAGGTGGAGCGGGCTCACCGCATCCGACCTCTCGGCCGGGAGGGGACCGATGGCCGCAGCGGATGGGTGTTGATCGACTACGGGGACGTGATCGTCCATCTGTTCACCGAGGAGGCCCGGGCCTACTACGACCTGGAGGGCCTGTGGTCCCAGGCCAACGTGGTGTACAAGATGATCTGAGCGCCCGTGGACAGCCCCCACGTGGAGAGTGGACGGGTGTGGGCGTGGACAACAAGCAGGGCGAACAGGGGAGGCCGAGGGAGAACACCCTCGGCCTCGGCATCTCCGGGGAAGGGTCGACACCCCCCTCCGCTCAACGGGCATTGGAGTGGGAGAGGATGAGCACAGGGTACTCGCACCGGGAGGCGATCTCGTAGTTCAAGGCCTCCACCAGCGCGGCAGCCCCCTCCATGCTGCCCAGGCCATGTTCCACCACGCTGGGGGTGAGCAGGACCAGATCGGGCCGGATCCGCCGGGCCAGTCGGTTCACGTTCACCGGGGTGACGTTCTCCACGTAGTCCACCCGCTCGATGATCCCCTCCTCCACGGCCGTGGGGTTGGGGATGGGATCGCTCACCACCACCTGGATCTCCGGGTTCTTGCGCAGTTGGAGCAGCGCGGCGGTCCCGATCTTCCCTGCGCCGATCAGCCATACTCGCATGGTGTCCAGTCCTCCCCTCTGGGGGTGGTGGAACAGCGCGGGCAGAGGCCCTCTTCCGGCCGCCTGCCCCGCGGCCTCTATATCCACCCCAGGGTGCTCAACCCCAGGAAGAACAAGTATAGCATACCCAGACACACGCTGCCCACCACCAGGCCGGCCCGGAGGGTCTCCTGGCCCTCCAGAGCCCCGGTCACCGCGACCAGGGTCATCCGTGCCGATCCGCTGGGCAGGGTGAAGGAGAGGGCCAGGGTGAAGATGGCCGGCAACACCAGCCGGATGGGGTCCATGCCGGTAGCCTGGGCCAGGGTGATGAGCACCGGTGCGAAGATGGCGCCCAGGGGCACGTTGTTGATGAACTGGGTGATGGCGAAGGCGATGGCCATGATCACGGCCAGGGCGGCCGGGTAGGGGAGGCCGCTCACCGTGGGGCCCAGGATCTCCGCGAACCACTGGCTGGCCCCGGTGCGGTTCAGCGCGTCGCCCAGGCTCAGGCCCGCCCCGATGACGAAGAAGACCCCCCAGTTCACGCCCTTCAGGTCATCCCAGGTCACGATCTCCTCGATGGAGAGAAGGGCCACCGCGCCCACGGCCACCACCGCGCTGCTGAGCAGGGTGGGGGGAAGGCGGAACATCCGCTCGAAGGAGGCGCCGCCCACCCACAGGGTCACCGACAGGAGCAGGACCACCACCAGCTCCCGTTCCGGCCCGCTGAGGCGGCCCAGGCGTTGGAGCTCCTGGACCGCGGGGGAGATATCGATGCGCAGAGGAGGAAGGCGAAAGACCCGGGGCAACAGGAGCCACACCGGCGGGAGCAACAGGAGCACCACGGGCAGGCCGTACTTCATCCAGTCCAGAAATCCCATGGGCTGCACCTGGGCCAACAGGCCGCTGGCAATGGCGTTCTCGCCGCTGCCCATGATGGTGGCGATGGCGCCGAGGCTGGCGCTGTAGGCAATGGCCAGGAGGAGGACCTTCAGGGCCCGCCGCCCTTCCTCGGGATGGGGCACCTGCTGCGCGATGGTGATGGCCACCGGGATGAGCACGGCCGCGGTGGCCGTGTTGAGCACGAACATGCTCAGCCCCCCGGTGATGGCCATGATCCCCAAAAGGAGGAGGGAGAACTGGCCTCCGCTGAGCACGATGGCGTGGAGGGCCAGCCGCCGGGTCAGGCCGTGTTTGCGCAGGGCCTCGGCCAAGAAGAGGCTGCCCAGGATGAGGAACTCCACCGGGGAGCCGAAGGGGGCGAAGGCCTCGTTCACCGTGTTGATGCCCAGGGCGATCCGCATCACCGGCACCAACAGGGCTGCGATGGGCAGAGGCGCGGGCTGGAGGGCCAGGATCGCGCCGGTGAACATGAAGAGGGCCAGGGCCCGGTGGCCCTCGGGGCTCAGGCCCGCGGGCCGGGGCAGGGCCAGCACCAGGCCCGTGAGCGCGAGGACGATGAGGAGCTGTCGCAGGTCGAAGACCTTGCGCACCCCGGCCTGGATGGGCTGCTGGAGCACCTCCAGGGGGATGACCCGCCGCTGGAGCCGGCGCTTGGTGGCCACGGTGCGGGTGGCCGCCCGGGCCCGGATGGCGGTGGGATCCCGGGGAACGGCCCGGGGCGGGCCCGGCCCCTGCACCGGACGGGGGCCGGGATGTTCTTGAGGGGGATGCCGCCGGGGCGCCAGGGTCACCTGGCGGGGGAGGGCGGATTTGAGACGGGGGCGCTGGTAGGTCATGCGGTCTGTTCCGGCGGTGGGTCAGCGGGCGCCACACACCCGGAGCCCCTCCAGGGCTGGGGGCGTATCGGGGTCGATGGCCAGGGCCTTGCGCAGCCAGGGAATGGCCTTGTTGCACTCCCGGGGCTTCTTGTAGATGTGGGCCAGACCCAGGGAGTAGTAGTACTCGATCCGGGACTCCTCTTCCCCCAGGATCTCCACGGCCTTCTCCAGGGTGGGGGCCGCGTCCTCGTAGTTGCGCCGGGTGTAGTAGACCATGCCCAGGTGGGCCAGCGCGAGGCCGTACTCCGGGTCCAGCTCCACGGCCTTGCGCAGCACCCGAAGGGCTTGGAGGGTATCCCCGCTCAGGTAGAGCCCCCAGCCCAGGGCGTCCAGGGTCATGGGGAGCTCGGCCACCTCCACCGCGGCCTGGTAGCTCTCGATGGCCTTGTCCCATTCCTCCAGGGCCCGATACTGCCGTCCCCGCTCGATGTAGAGATCCGGCCGTTCCGGTGCCACCGCGATGGCCCGATCGAAGTACTCGATGGCCGTCTCGTAGTCCCCCTGGAGCTCGTAGAGGACCGCCATGTTGCGCAGGGCCAGGACGTTGTCCGGCTCCAGCTCCAGGGCCTCCTCCAGATAGGTCCGGGCTCGGGGCCAGTTGCCCACATCGCTGTAGATCTCGCCCAGGACGGCCAGGGTCGTGGCGTTCTCCGGGTCCAGGTCCAGGGCGTCGAACGCGTAGTTGATGGCCTCCTCGTAGCGGCCCATCCAGTCCAGGGCCCGGGCGTAGATGTTCAGCGCGTCCACGTCTTCGGGCGCCATCCGGACGGCCCGCTCCGCGGCCTCCAGGGCCCGGGTCAGCCGCCGGTCCATCAGGTAGATCTGGGCCTGGCGCACCCAGGGCTCCGGGTTGTCCGGCTCCAGACGAGCCGCCTCCTGGAGGGCCTGGAGGGCCGCCGGGTGGTCGCCGGCCTCCAGGTGGATCTGGGCTTGGGCAAGCCAGGAGAGCGCGCTGCGGGTGGGGGTGGGCGTGGGCACCAGGGGTTGTTGGCTCAGCCAGGCAGGCTGCTGGACGTAGAGATAGCCGACCACCAAGGCCAGCGCGAGCAACCACCAGTAGCGACGCCTCCGTCGGCGAATCGGGCGGTATGTGCGATCGATGTACATGGCGATCTCACAGTATAGCACAGACCCGACGGCAGGCCCGAGCCGGCCCCATCACCCGGTTGGGGGAGGGCGTCGCTACGGGTAGACGATCCCGGCCACGGTGACCACCGAGAGGTTCTGCTCGTCCGCGGGGCAGGCCGCGTACCCGGTCCGATGGCCGGGGATCTCCCCCATGAGCTTCAGGGTGAGGTACCCCGGGGTCGTGCCACAGATGTTGTGGCGATTTCGAACCCCGCGGATGACCTGGAAGAACCCCTCGGCATTCCCCGCGGCCAGGTGGGCCACCACCTCCTCGTCGGCCTGACGCAGACGGGCCCGGCCAGCCGGGCCCAGGGGACGGCCGCCGAAGGCCGGCCCCACGTGGGAGAGGTCGCCGGAGGCCACCACCAGCACCCGTTTGCCTCCGGTCAGCCGCCCCAGGGTGTCCAGAAAGGCCCGGATCTGGGGATCCGCGTCCGCGGGGCTCTCCGGGGTGTCGAAGAAGCGGTGGAGAGAGCCCACCAGGACCGGGAGCATGGGCACCGGCTCGCCTCCCCGCATGTGGTGCAGCCACACGGCCACCAGCTCCAGGGAGTGCTCGTTGCGGTGGCGGAGCTCGCCCGCGAAAGCGGCCTCGGGCCCCAGAGCCTGGGCCAGCCCGTCCACCAGGTCCGTGGCGGTGGGGAGGATGCCGTAGGGGGTGGCGTAGTGCTGGCGGGTCAAGGTGAAGGGATCGTCCCCGTAATGGTCGGTGCCCACCAGGATCACCAGCTCCGCGTGGCGGGCCAGGGCCGCCGCGGCCTTCCAGGCCTGGGCGTAGACATGCCCTCCCCGGGAGTAGTCGATGTGGGGGCTGAAGACCCCCGGACGAGGCGAGTCGGGCAGCCAGCCCTCCGGGGGGATCGCCGGGTCCTCCACCTGAGCCAGGTAGTCGTCCAGGAGCCGGGCCAGGTCACCCGGATCTTCGGGATAGGAGAGCCCCGCCAGGGACGGCGGGCGGAAGGGCTGTTCCCGATAGGCCGCCCGGGCCGCCTCCAGGGCCTCCCGGGCCCGGGGCGAGTCCAGGACCAGGTGTTCGTCCAGGGCCCGGAGGAGCTCCTCCACGGTGGCCCGGTCCACGGGCAGGCCGAAGCGCACGCGGACCGCGGCGTGGATCGCGGCCGCGTTCTCCAGGGTCCCATCGCAGAGGGCCAGGACCGGCCCCAGGGCCTGAGGGACCAGGAGCGCGCCGGGGCGCAGCTCCAGGGGATCGCGGAGGAGCAGGTAGGCCTGGCCGTTCTGGTGATAGGGGCGGATCTCCACGTCGCGGAGCTTCGGGTACCGGATGGAGCTCATGGTCGATTCCGCGTCGGCGGTGGGAAGGCTCGATGCACAACCGAGGGCAAGGCGCCCCCCATCCTCCCCATTGTGCCCGAGGGCCTTGGAGCCGGTCAAGTGGTGGGGGCGGTGGGCGGAGTGGGAACAGGGCCTTCCCGCCAGGTGTCCTCCACCACCGCGTTCACCGCCCGCACCAGCGCGCCGCTGGCCAGCAACCGATGGACCGCCTGGATATGGGGCTCCAGGAGGGTATCGGTCTCCACAAAGGGGACCTGTTGCCGGATCAGCCGGTAGGCCGGCTCCGTGCCCCGGCCCAGCCGGGCGTTGGCCCCCAGGTGTTCCCGCCGAAAGTCGATGCCCTGGGCCGCGCAGAGGAGCTCCAGGGCCAGGATCTGCTCCACGTTGTCGTTGATCTGCCGGGCCTGGAGGGCCGCGGCCAACCCCATGCTCACATGGTCCTCCACGTTGGCCGAGGTGGGGATGGTGTCCGCGCTGGCCGGGTGGGCCAGGACCTTGTTCTCGTTGGCCAGGGCCGCGGCCGTGTACTGGACGATCATGAAGCCGGAGTTCAGGCCACCGTGGCGGGTGAGGAAGGCCGGCAGCACGTGGGCGTTGCTGGCCTCGTCGGTCAGGCGCATGATGCGGCGCTCGCTGATGTTGCCCAGCTCAGCCATGGCCATCCCCAGGTAGTCCATGGCGATGGCCAGGGGCTCGCCGTGGAAGTTGCCTCCGGAGAGGACGGTGACGCTCTCCGGGCCTTCGGGCACCTCCTCCACGAAGATCAGGGGGTTGTCCGTCACCGAGTTCAGCTCGATCTCGATGGCCCAGCGGGCATAGGCAATGGCATCCCGGACCGCGCCGTGGACCTGGGGAATGCAGCGCAGGGTGTAGGCGTCCTGGACGTTGTGGGGATCGGGGTGACGGGTGAACTCGCTGCCCTCCAACAGGGCCCGGAGATAGGCCGCGCAGTTGAGCTGCCGGGGAAAGGGCCGCAGGTTGTGGATCCGGGCATCGAAGGCCAGGGAGGTGCCGTGGAGGGCCTCCAGGCTCAGACAGCCGGCCACGTCCGCGGCCCGGCTCAACATCCGGGCCCGATGGGCCTCCAGGGCTCCCAGGGCACACATGACCGCGGTGCCGTTGGTCAGGGCCAGGCCCTCCTTGGCCGCCAAGGTGACCGGAGCCAGCCCCACCCGGCGGAGGGCCTGGGCACCGGTCAGGCGCTCTCCGTCCACCAGGGCCTCGCCCAGGCCGATGAGGACCAGGGCCATGTGGGCCAGGGGGGCCAGATCGCCGCTGGCGCCCAAGGACCCCTTCTGGGGGATCACCGGGTGGACGCCCCGGTTCAGCATCTCCACCAACAGGTCCAACGTCTCGGGACGAATGCCCGAGTGGCCCCGGGCCAGGGTGTTGGCCCGGATGAGCATGATGGCCCGGGTGGTGGGCACATCGAAGGGAGGGCCCACGCCCACCGCGTGGCTCATCAGGATGTTCCGCTGGAGCTGTTCCACCTGCTCGGGGGGGATGAGCCGGTCCTTGAACGCGCCGAAGCCGGTGGTGATGCCGTAGGCCACCCGCCCTTCCTGGATGAGCCGCTGCACGGCCGCGGCACAGCGATGCACCCGGGCCCGGGCCTGGGGGGCCAGGGCCACAGCCGGGTCCCCCGGCCGGCCATAGGCCACCCGGATCACGTCCGTCAGGGTCAGGTGTTGGCCGTCCAGTTGGATGGGTGCGTGCACGGGTTGTCCTCCCGCTGTGGGCCTGAGATGCCTCCCTCCCGCCGGGGTCGGAGCCCCGGTACGGGCATGGGGAGGGCCTAGAGGGCCGGATGCCTCCCTACAGGGGCGGCCTGGAAGATCCATGCCCCCCGTCCGGCGTCAAGAAGTCCTGCGTCAAGAAAAAGCCCCTTCCATCTGGAAGGGGCGTGAGCCGTTGGTCGGACTCGAACCGACGACCTACGCATTACGAGTGCGTTGCTCTACCAACTGAGCTACAACGGCATCCAATGGTCCATTATACCCTGGGAAGGAGCCAGGCTCAAAACTCCAGGGTCACCGTGCGTACATGGCCGCTGTAGTCCCGGCGCACGCCGATATAGCTGGGGCGAGGCTCCATCTGCCGGGCCAACTCGGTGACCACCTCGCCCTGGTCCGCGCCGATCTCCAGGAGGATGACGCCGTCGGACTTCAGGTGGTCGCCGGCCTGGTCCAACAGGCGCCGGATCAGGTCCAGCCCCTCCGGGCCGGCCTCCAGGGCCAGCCGGGGCTCATACTCCAGGATGTCCGGGGCCAGGCCCGCGTAGTCCTGGCTGGTGACGTAGGGCAGGTTGGCCACGATCAGGTCCACCGGCTGGGGCAGGGCCTCCAACAGGTCGCTCTGGAGGAAGGTCGGGTTGTCCTCCCGGGCCAGCCGATGGCCGTTCTCCCGGGCCACCTCCAGGGCCTCGGCGCTGATGTCCAGCCCGTAGATCCGGGCCCAGGGGGCATGGACGGCCAGGCTGACGGCAATGGCACCGCTTCCCGTTCCCACGTCGGCCACGGCCACCGGGCGGCCCTCTCGGCGGCTGAGCTGGTCCAGGGCCAGGTCCACCAACAGCTCGGTCTCCGGCCGGGGGATCAGGACCCGCCGGTCCACCACGAACTCCAGGCCGTAGAAGAGCTTGCGGCCGATCAGATAGGCCACGGGCTCTCGACGGGCCCGGCGGGCCACCAGCTCGGTGTACCGCTGGGCCTCCTCCGGGCTCAACGGGTGGTCGTGGTGGGCAAAGAGCCAGCTCCGCTCCTGGCCCAGCACATGGGCCAACAGGAGCTGGGCGTCCAGGCGCGGGGAATCGCACCCGGCCTCGGTGAGGCGCTGGGTCGCGGAGACCAGGGCCCGCCCCACGGGCACGCCAGCGGCCAGAGTCCACTGAATGGTCGCCCGCTGGGCCTCGTCCCCGTTCCCGGGCGGAACCTCTGCCCCAGGTCCTGTCTGGATCATAGAAAGGTTCATCTCGGTCGGGGGAATCGACGGCTGGCCGGAAGCGGGCCCAGGCGATGGCATGCGGTGGAGAGGCCGTCGCCGATTCTCCGCGAGGGCGGCCTGTTCCGGACGCACAACGATCTCCAACAGGGCCATGGCAACCTCCTCGTTGCGGCAGTGAAATGGCAGACCACGTCCTTGGGGTCTGCTGAGACGTGTGCAGTCGCATCCTCGACCGGCACGTCGATTCGATTATAGCGCAGTTCTGGCCCCCGGCAATGGGATCTTGCCCATCATGTGGGGGGCAAATTCTACCTCCCGTCCATCTCAGGCGGCCTCCGCCATGGCCTGGAGCCGCTCGGCCTGGTCCCGAGCCGCCAGCTCCTGGATGAACTCGTCCAGATCGCCGTCCAGGACCTCGGCCAGGCGGTGCACGGTCCTGTGGATCCGATGGTCGGTCACCCGATTTTGGGGGAAGTTGTAGGTCCGGATCTTCTCGCTGCGCTCGCCGGTGCCGATCTGGCTGCGCCGGGCCGCGCCCAGCTCCTCCCTCTGGCGGCGCATCTCCTGCTCGTAGAGCTTGGAGCGCAGGATGCGCAGGGCCTTCTGCCGGTTCTGGAGCTGGCTCTTCTCGTCCTGGCAGGTGACCACCAGCCCCGTGGGCAGATGGGTGATGCGGACGGCCGAGTCCGTGGTGTTCACGCTCTGGCCGCCGGGCCCGCTGCTGCGGAAGACGTCCACCCGGATGTCGTGGGGCTCGATCTGGACCTCCACCTCCTCCACCTCGGGGAGCACGGCCACGGTCGCGGTGCTGGTATGGATGCGCCCCTGGCTCTCTGTGGCCGGCACCCGCTGCACCCGGTGGACCCCGGACTCGTACTTGAGCTGGCTGTACGCACCCTTCCCCCGGACCTCCAGGATGGCCTCCTTGATGCCCCCCAGCCCCGTCTCGTGGACGTTGAGGAGTTCGGTCTGGTAGCCGTGGCGCTCGGCCCAACGGGTGTACATGCGCAGCAGCTCCGCGGCGAAGAGCGCGGCCTCCTCGCCGCCGGTTCCCGCCCGGATCTCCAGGATCACGTCCCGCTCGTCGTTCGGGTCCTTGGGCAGCAGGAGACGGCGAAGCTCCTGGATCAACTGGGCCTCCTGGCCCTGGAGCTCCTCCAGCTCCATCTCGGCCAGCTCCCGCATCTCCGGGTCCTCGGTCTCCTGGAGCAGTTGCCGGGTCTCCTCCAACTGGCGACGGACCTCCCGATAGCGCCGGTAGGTGGAGACCACCTCCTCCAGGCTGCTGCGCTCCTGGGCCAGCTTGGACATCCGGGTGTAGTCCGCGGCCACCGCAGGGTCCGCGAGAAGGCGGTTGATCTCCTCGAAACGGGCCTCCACCCGCTCCAACTGTTCCTCGAATCCCATGGTCCTGTGCTCAGTCCGTGAAGATGGGCAGGTGCCCCAGGGCTACAACGTCCCGCCAGTCCTCCTCGTTCCCCTCGGTGAAGACGGCCATGGCCGCCACCACCCGACCCCCGGCCCGATCCACCAGCTCCCGCAGGCCCCGCAGAGTGCTGCCGGTGCTGACCACATCGTCCACCAGCACCACGGCCCGCCCCTCCACCAGGGGCCGGTCCTTGCCGTCGATGTAGAGGGTCTGGGGAACGCCGGTGGTGATGCTGACCACCTGGGTCTCCAGGCAGTCGACCATGTAGGGCTTGCGCACCTTCCGCACCACCACGTAGGGCAGCCCGGTGTGGACGGAGAGGGCATGGCCCAGAGGCACCGCCTTCACCTCGGGCACCAGGAGGGTCTCGGCCCCCTCAGGCATCCGCGCCGCCAGCATCCGGGCCGCGGCCTCCACCACTTCCGTGTCGCCCAACATGTTGAAGATCGCGATCTTCACCCCGGGCGCCACCTGGAAGATCGGCAGCTCCCGGACCAGAGAGCCGATCTGCACTCGGTGGTAGCGGCCGTCATAGCTCATGGTCCCGCTCCTTCGTCGTCGGTGGCAGGCTGCGATATGATAGGACCCAACGCCGTGTGATAGGCCCAGGAAATTGTATCACAGCCCCAGAAGGGGGGAGAAACCGTTGACGCCCATCCCCATATCGTCGATCCAGGCCCGTGTGGCCCAGGTCTGCGGACGCGACGTCCGGCACATGAGCCCCCTGCATGGGGGATGCGTGTCCCGGGTGTATCGGGCCCTGCTGGGGGACGGCCAGCAGGTGGTGGTGAAGGTGGATCCCGGGGACGAGCCCGCCCTCCAGGTGGAGGCCTACATGCTGGACTACCTGGCCCGCCACAGCCGGCTGCCTGTGCCCCGGGTGCACCACGCGGAACCGGATCTCCTGGTGATGGAGCATCTGCCCGGAGAGAGCCGGTTCACCCCCCAGGCCGAGATCCATCTGGCCGAACTCCTCGCGGAGCTGCACCGGATCCAGGGGGCGGCCTTCGGCCTGGAGCGGGACACCCGCATCGGCCGACTGCCCCAGCCCAACGGGTGGTGGAGATCCTGGGTCGAGTTCTTTCGAGAGCAGCGCCTGCGCTTCCTGGCCCGGCTGGCCGTGGAGAGGGGCCAGATGCCGGGCCCCCTGGGGGCTCGGGTGGAGCGGCTGGCCGACGAGCTGGAGCGCTGGCTCGTGGAGCCGGAGGCCCCGGCCCTCCTCCACGGGGATCTCTGGTCCCAGAACGTGTTGGCCCTGGGCGACCGGATCACCGGCGTGGTGGATCCGGCCATCTACTACGGACACCCCGAGGTGGAGCTGGCCTACGTGGCCCTGTTCCACTCCTTTGGCCCCGCCTTCTTCCGCCGCTACCAGGAGCTGCGCCCCCTGCCGCCGGACTTCTTCCAGGTGCGGATGCCCGTCTACAACCTGTATCCCCTCCTCAGCCACGTCTGCCATTTCGGCGGCAGCTACGTGGCCCAGGTGGAGCGGACCCTGGCCCGTCTGGGCTATGGCTGACCCGAGCCCTCCAACACCGGCTCGTACACACATCGACAGCCCCGGGGCGAGGTACATTCCCGGTGGGGCAGCTCGGGAACCCGATCCACCAGGTACGGGCGGCTCCGGTGTTCCCGACAGTGGGCACAGGTGAACTCGTCGTCTGGGCCGCGGATGGCCAGGCGCCGGACGTGGTCGCCGCCCTTGCAGCGCTGCCAGGTGTCGTGGTTCTCCACGTAGAGGAAAAGCCCATGGGCCCGCCAGTAGGCCGCCTCCACCGGATCGGGAAGCTCCGAGGTGGTCAGCTCCTGGGCCACTCTGGGCGGGATCTGGCTGGGCAACAGGCGCCAGGTGGTGCCCCACAGGTGCTGCTCCGCGGCATAGAGCTTGAGCCACGCCACCGTCTCCGGGCCCAGACCCTCCAGCATCCAATGCTCCAGGAAGAGGATCCGCCGGGTCAGCGCGCTGTGGCTGAGCTGGGGCTCGGGGCCGGTCCAGTCCGCGGTGCCCAGGGGCTGACGGGCCTCGTAGCGCCGTCGGATGGCCAGGGCCTCCGCGGTGTCCTTCGCCTCCAGGGCCCGGCGGACCGCGGCCATGGCCTCGGCCTTCTCCTGGGCCTGGCGCTCCCGGTACAGGGCCACCGGCACCTGGCCCTCTGGGGTCACGGCCCAGCGGTCGTCCCCCTGAGGCCGCAGCCAGCCCTGGCGCTCCAGGAGCCGGATCTGGTCCATGTACCTTCGAGGGAGGACCCGCTCCCAGTCCCGCCGCGCCCGCTCGTCGTGGAGCGGGCGCGGCGGGTCGAACCGGGACAGCAGGTCGACCTGCGCGTACTCCTCCATCCGCTCGGAGCGGGCCAGGGCCGGGCCGTCCAGCCGCCCTCCGGGCCACAGTTTGCGCAGAAAGCTCATGATGGGGCCACCTCCTTGGTCCTCCATCGTCCGGGCAGGGAATTCCCATGTGGCAAAGGGGGCTTCGCCTCCATTCTACCCAGAGATCCCCCTCTGGGTCCAATCCTCGCCCGGGGCCGGGTTCCGTCCCCAAGCACCGACCAGACCCGACCCTTGCCCCGGAGAGCGGGGCCGGCAGGGCGGTTGACGCGGCGCGGCGCGTGTGCTATGATGCCCCCCGATGAGACGCACCCCCAGGCCGCGGTCGGAGAGAGGGCCGGCCCAGGAGCAGCACGCCATGGCCACCATCAAGCGCTACCCCAATCGCAAGCTCTACGACACCCAGGCCAAGCGCTACGTCACCCTGGACGAGATCGCAGGGATGATCCGCCAGGGCCAGGATGTGGAGGTCGTGGACCACGAGACGGGCAAGGACATCACCTCCCTGGTCCTCAGCCAGATCATCCTGGGCCAGGAAAGGCAGCGGAGCGGGTTCCTGCCCCGGGCCCTGATGACCTCCCTCATCCGTGCGGGGGGAGATACCCTGGAGTTCTTCCTGCGCAGCCTGCAACAGACCCTGGGCCTGCCCCCCAACCACGTGGAAGAACGCCTCCGTTCCCTGGTGGATCGGGGGGTCCTCTCGTCGGAACAGGCCCAGGAGGTGCTCCGAGCCCTGGAGCTGCCGCCCCGGGATCGAAGCCAGGTGGACCAGGACCTTGCCCAGCTTCTCCAGCGGCTGAACATCCCCACCCAGGAGGACGTGGCCCAGCTCCAGGTCAAGCTGGCCGAGCTGAGCCGCCAGCTGGCAGCCCTGGCCGACGAGCTGGATCCCCCCCGTTGACCATCGCCTGAGCCACACCACCCACCCATGCACAGGACCATGGACCGCAGATCCCCCAATGGACAGCGTGGCCGCGGGGGCGGCCACGCCCCTACCGCCCGCCCCCAGGCCGGGGGACGCAAGGCCCTGGTGCTGGCCGGGGGCGGCATCACCGGCGCGGTCTACGAGATCGGCGCGCTCCGGGCCATCGACGACATGCTCATCGACCACTCGGTGAACGACTTCGACATCTACGTGGGCACCAGCGCGGGCGCGCTGATCGCGGCCATGTTGGCCAACGGCCTGACCCCCGAGGAGATGATGCAGGGCATCACCGACTCCCACCCGGAGTTCCGGGGCATCCAGGCCCAGGACCTCTTCCAGAGCAACCTGTGGGAGCTCCTGGGACGGCTGCCCCGCCTTCCCCGCACTGCCCTCCGCTCCCTCCGCAAACACCTCCTCCGCGGCCGGGAGATGGCCTGGACCGCGTTCCTGTGGGAGTTCGCGGAGCTCCTGCCCACCGGCCTCTACAGCAGCCAGGCCCTGGAACGCTACGTGGCCGACCTCCTGGCACGGCGGGGCTGCATCGACCGCTTCGACCACCTGGAGAAGGACCTCTTCGTGGTGGCCACAGACCTGGACACCGGGGAGCGGGCCGTCTTCGGCAAGGGCGGCCATGGGATCGTCCCCATCAGCAAGGCGGTGGCGGCCAGCAGCGCCCTGCCCGGGCTCTACAAGCCGGTGCGCATCGACGACAAGGACTACGTGGACGGCGGCATCCGGGGCAACGCGAGCATCGACCTGGCGGTGGAGGCCGGGGCCTCCCTGGTGGTCTGCATCAACCCCCTGACGCCCCTGGACGCCCGGGCCATCTACGGCCCCCAAGGCCACCTGGTGGACCAGGGATTGCCCGTGGTGCTGCGCCAGGTGCTGCGGGTCATGCTCCACGCAGGCCTTCGCTACCACATCAAGACCGTCCGCCGCCAGTACCCGGAGGTGGACATCATCCTGATCGAGCCTCGGCCGGACGACCAGCGGATGTTCCAGTACGACCTGATGGACTACGCCAACCGGCTCCGGGTGATGCACTACGGCTTCGAGTCGGTGGCCGAACATCTGGCCGACCAATATGCCTATGTGAGCCACATCCTGGGCCGGCACCAGATCGCGTTCTCGCCCGCCCTGGTGAACGAGGAGGTGGACGAGATCCGGCGCAGCGGCTACGATGCCCGGGTCATGGAACGGGTCCTCCAGCCCGGCAGCGACTCCTTGGACGGCGCGCTCAACCGGCTGGAACACTCCCTCCTCGCCCTCCACCACATCCTGGGCTCGGACCAAGGGCCTCCCCAACCATGACGGCCGTGGTCTCGCGGACCTTCTGGGAGCGACTCCTCTTTCTGGTGCTGGTCCTGGAGGTGGTGGCCCTGTGGCTCCGCTGGCGCCCCGGGGCCATGCCCAGCGAGGCCGCCCTCCTGGCCGACCTGCCCTCCTGCGCGGCCTACACCTCCAACGTGGCCGAAGGGCTGATCCCCACCCCCGTGGCCGGTGAGGGCCAACTCCCCCGCCTGGAGGAGCGGCCGACCGCCCGCCACACCCCCGCGCCCATGTCCATGCCCCGGGCGTACACGCTTCGCTGGCGGGTCGGGGTCTCCATCCCCCTGGGGGACCCCTTGCTCTTCCAATGGCCCCAGGAACGGCCCGGCTGGTACCTGAACTGGACCCCAGAGCCCGGCACCGCCTGGAAGACCCTGGAGCAGGAGCTGGGCATGGCCTTCACCCCCATGGTCCGCCTGACCGACCAGGGCCTCCAGCCGGACGAGCGCACCCTGATGGAGCTGGCGCGCAGCCATCCGGGCCGGGTGTGGCTCATCGGCAACGAGCCCGACGTCCGCTGGCAGGACGATGCCACCCCCGAGGAGTACGCGTGCTACTACTACCGGGCCTACCAGGCCATCAAGGCCGGGGACTCCACTGCCCAGGTGGCCATCGGGGGCCTGAGCCAGATCACCCCCCTCCGCCTCCGCTACCTGGATCGGGTGTGGGCCTTCTACCGACAGGAGTACGGCCGGGAGATGCCGGTGGACGTGTGGAACATGCACGCCTTCGTCCTGCCCGAACGGGCAGACGGCTGGGGAGTAGGGGTGCCCCCCGGCTTCGAGGGCCAGGTCCAACAGGGGGTCCGGTGGGGCGCGGAGGACCACGACAGCCTGACCCTGGTGGAGAACCAGGTGCGCCTCATGCGCCAGTGGATGGCCCGCCACGGCCAGCGGGACAAGCCCCTCTACATCACCGAGTACGGGATCCTCCTGCCCCCAGAGTACGGCTTCGACACCTACCGGGTGGCCCAGTTCCTGGTGGGCTCCTTCGACCTCTTCCAGCGCCTGCAGGACGACTCCCTGGGGTATCCCCCGGACCAGAATCGCCTGGTCCAACGGTGGAACTGGTTCAGCACCTTCGACACCCTCTATCCCAACGGCAACCTCTTCGACGCCCAGGGAGCGCCCACCCCCCTCATGCGGGCCCTGGCCGGCTACCTGCGTGCCCACCCCGAGTGACCGCCCCTCATCCAACCCCGGACACGGCCATGTTCCCCCAAGACCACCGCG
>Ga0256839_1000752_pt1 | contig 41377 bp, 37 predicted proteins | sample 354166metaG_FD_185968 | JGI IMG/M metagenome (GOLD analysis project Ga0256839, IMG submission 185968) | Hydrothermal vent microbial communities from Mid Atlantic Ridge, Atlantic Ocean - 354-166 | ecosystem: Environmental > Aquatic > Marine > Hydrothermal vents | place: Atlantic Ocean: Mid...
AGGCCGCAGCAATTTGCTGCGGAGAACCGAGTTAATTTGTGAATGGCTGAATGGTGGACTGACCGCTTCAATGAGGCCGCAGCAATTTGCTGCGGAGAACTTGACTCCTGTTGATTGGAATTACGCACGACGATTGCTTCAATGAGGCCGCAGCAATTTGCTGCGGAGAACCGGCGACGCAACCGGGGATCTTCTGATGACGATCCCGGCTTCAATGAGGCCGCAGCAATTTGCTGCGGAGAACCATCCACCCATGCGACAATCCCCAAATACCCCCACCCGCTTCAATGAGGCCGCAGCAATTTGCTGCGGAGAACCGCGTTCCACCCAATCGCGCAGCGGCTCGATGGGTGGGCTTCAATGAGGCCGCAGCAATTTGCTGCGGAGAACGAGACGCCAGCGGCCGGAGTCCTGGATCTGCTCAGGCTTCAATGAGGCCGCAGCAATTTGCTGCGGAGAACCGCCATCGGCGCGCAGGACCAGGGCAAGGCCATCGCGCTTCAATGAGGCCGCAGCAATTTGCTGCGGAGAACCCGCCCGCGCATCACCCCGTGGAATTGCTGGGCTGCGTGGGCTGTTTGCGAGCGCTTCGTCTATCATAACCGTACTTTCCCCCTGGGGGCCATGACTCTCCCCTTTGCTTTCCGTTTTTTGCCGTGTTTTCAAAGAGCTTTCCATCCGCGAGCACTGCCGGGGTTTTTGGGAACCACCATAGCACTCGCGTTTGGCCGGCAGGCCTCAGACGATGACCGGTTCCCGTTGCACGGCTTCAAAGGCCTTGCCGAGGCTGGTGACCCGGGGGTCTACCTTGTCGGCAGGACCAATATCCATCAGCAGAATGTGATCCTCCTGATGATGCAGGATACCGTCCAGCAGGGCAATGAGTTCCGCATGACGCTTGCGGCTGAGCCGGCATTGAAAGATGGATAGCTGCAGCCATTCGCCGTAACCCTTCATGAGACGGAAGACGCGCCGCCAGCGCTTGGGGTCCGAGATGTCGTAGGCGACGATATAGAGGTGATCTTCCATTGTCCTGCCCTCCTCCTCTCTTGCTTATCGCGTGGTGAATTCGATGTACTCCGGTATGTCGCCCAACAGGTAGCGGCCCAGCAGTCGCGCCTGGATCTCCAGCAGACGGCGGTAGCTGACCTTGTAGCCGAACAGGGGGTGGGTGATCTCGTGGCTCATGCGGCGCTCGAAGGCGGCGATGAAACGCTTGCGGCCGTCGCTGGTGAGGTTGACGCTGCCGGCGGCGCTGACGAAGTCGGAGGGGCGGACTTCGCCGTTGTTGATGGCCTGCACCACGCAGGAGTCGGCGATCAGTGGGCGGTAGGCCTCCATCAGGTCGAGGGCCAGCGCGGGACGGCCGTAGCGGGGCTGGTGGTAGAAGCCGCGGTAGGGGTCGAAGCCGACGGCGGAGAGGGTGACGGTCCAGCTCCGGGTGAGCAGGGAATAGGCGTAGGACAGCAGGGCGTTGACCGGGTCGCTGGGCGGGCGGCGGTTGCGCTTGTGGAAATCGAAGGCCAGTTCGCCCTCCCCTTCACGCCGCTTGAGCATCTGGCCGAAGGCGCCGAAGTAGCGCGCGGCGGCGGCGCCTTCGATGCCCAGCAGTTCCTGCAGGGTGGCGGCGCGCGCGGCCTTGCGCGCGTCGAGGCGCAGGCCGTCGAGCAACTCGCGGGGCTTTTCGTCGCCGCGCCAGTTGCGGCGCAGGAAGGTGCGGGCGTTGAGGATCTTGGCGCGGATGAGAACACGAGCAATGTGCAGGCAGGTGTGTTCCTCGAAGCTGGCGCGGTATTGGGCGGTGCGCAGTTCCACGTTGTTGTGGCCGGTGCCCTGGGTGTGGCCAATGAACCAGCCCCCATAGCTGTGCCAGGTGATGGGGATGCCGCGTTTCATGAGTTCGTGCAGGCAGGGGGTGGTGACGTAGACGTTGCCCATCAGCACCAGTTGCGAGGTGTCGATGAGGCGGGCGCTCTGCACCTTCTTGTCGTCGATGGAGATTTCCAGGTTCTCGCCGCTCTTGGCGACCTTGGCGCGGTGGGCCTGCACGTACACGGGCAGGGCCTCGTCGCGGGCCACGGCCAGTGGGCGCGGGGCGATGTCGGGCTGGTGCAGATAGCGTACCTCGTCGGGCAGGCAGATGCCCACCAGGGAGCAGCGCGGGCACTTGGGGCTGTCTTCCAGGGGCGGCGGCATGTGGCCGCCCTCGGCCATCAGGCGCAGGCCGCTGATGGCATTGATGGTGAGGGTTTGCAGTTCGTCGTCGAAGGGTACGCGCACGCGCTCGCGGCTTTCGACGTACCAGATGGCGCCCTCCTCGCAGCGGTAGCCGTGCTCGCGCAGGATCATGCCCTGGGCGCAGAGCTGCACGCGCTCGGGGTCGTACACGCCGCGGGCGACGTGGGGCCGCCGGCCGCGCTTGTAGTCCACGGGGGTGACGATGCCGTCTTCGGCCTCGATAAGGTCGAGCTTCGCGATCAGGCCCAGGCGATTGGAGGAGAGGGTGACGGAACGGGCGTGGAGCTGGTCGTCTTCGTCCAGTTCACCGGCGGCGGGCAGCCGGCCGGCGGGCTTGTCCACGCGGCGGTGCTTGTGGCGGCCGTCCACGGTGTCGGCGGAATCGGCCCATTCCCCCTGCACCCATTCCAGGTAGGACAACCGCGGACAGTACTGGTATTCGTTGACCATGCGCACCGGCATCAGGGGCTGGTCGCCGGTCAGTTCGGGAAACGGCAGGGCCAGTTCGGCCTGGGTGGGGTCGTGTGCTCCGTTGTCCGCCACGGTGTGTCATTCCGTCTATTTTCCCGCCGCCAGCAGCCAGGGGATGGCGCCCGGCGTGTCGCGCCAGGCCTGGCGGTTGTCGAACACGTAGGCGACGGCCTCGTTCTTGTCGCCGATGCCGACGTAGTCGGGCGGGTATTTCGGCAGCTTGCGCCGCCCGGCGAGGTAGGCGGGAACGAAGCGGTTTTGCTCGATGGCCTTTTTCCCGGCGGCGCGGCTGTCGTTGCTGTCGCCTTGCTGGCGGTAGGCCAGCAGCGCCCGGGAATAACGCCAGACCGCGCTGGGCTCGTCCGCGTAGGCGTCGAGCAGTTGCTCCGCTTCGTCGTGACGCTGTTCATCCATCAGGCAGCCCAGCAGCACATGGCGGATGCCCTGGTTGTCATTGGGGTTGAGTTCCAGCATCTGCCGGTAGTGCTCGATGGCCGCGTCGCGCTCGCCCGCCTCCCACAGGCACTGGGCCAGGCCGGCCCGCGCGCGCATGTAGGGCCGCGTCTCCAGCAGACCCCAGAAATAACCCTTGTTCTCCTCGAAGAACTTTTCGCCGAGGGCACGCTCGCCGGCCGCCACGCCCTTGCGGTAATAGTCCAGCATCTGCGCCAGGCTGTCCGCGCCCTCTTCCGCCAGCAGAACCCAGGCGTCGGCGCAGTCGGGTGAGATTTTCAGGGCCTGTTCGGCCAGCTCGATGCGCTCGGCGAGGCCGGGCGCATCCCAGGCATCGTAAATGAGTTCCTGGGCCTCGCGCAGGGCCGGGTCGGTTTCCGTGCCGGCCATCGGACTCATCATGGCCTCCATGGCGCGGCGCTCGGGCAGTTTCACGATCTTGTCATCGGTTGGTTTGTTGGTCATTTTTCGCCCTGCTTTCCCTTGTCACCTGAACGATCACAACGATTTCTTGCCTCTCACGAGACGGTGGAGCAAGACGTCTTCAAGGTTTTGCCGGGAGTCCAGTACGGCCAGGACATACACGTCGGCGTCCATGATGCGATAAATCATCCTCCAGGGCGGGACAACGATTTCCCGGTATTGGGTTATACCCTGCGCCTTGAGTTCCGGCACCACCCGCCCGCGTTGGGGAAACCTGTCGAGACTCGCCGCCCTGGATTCTATCTTTTTCAGGTTATCCCTCGCCGCTGGAGGATTTTCCGCATGGATATGCCTGATGATCGCCACCAGGTCATCCTCGGCAACCCGCGCCCAGAGGACCCTGAACTTCGCGGCCATGGACTATTTGCCAAGCCGTTTTTCAAGATCGGAAAACACCTCGCTCTGCGGTCTGCTTTTCCCTTTGCGAATATCCTCCTCACCCAGGGCGAGCAGCTTCAGCAGGCCGATCGCATTGCGCATGTCTTCATAGCTCTGAGGATCCTGAAGCACGGCCCTCGGCTCTCCATTCTGTGTGATGATGATGGGGCGATGGGTCTCGTTGACCTGCCTGAGCATGTCCGCCGCACGGGATTTGAGATAGGTCACGGGCTTGATGTCCGATGAAATCTTCATGGCGATATCCTCCAGTCCTTTCAGGGTACCATATTATGGCCTATGGTCTGATTTGAGCTTGAGTCCGCGGGCTCAGGGCGGGTGAATCGTGCAACTGATTGATGCATGTCACCCAGCCCCGCGCCATCGATGCCAAGGGCGCCTGTGGTTGGTACCGATGATTGCCAATGGCCCCGTTAACGGCGGGGTCAGCGCCTCGAGACCCTGGAAATTCCGGCTCTCATGACGCCCCTCCCGAGTTGATCAGCGGCCGGCTTCGGCCTTCCTGGCCATATCACCCGCGGCCCACAGTTCTCCCTGAAGCCACAGGACACCTTCGATATCCTGCCCTTCCCTCGGCGGCTCCTTTCCTTCCCAGGCCCGTTCGGTGACGAAGATGTCGAGATCGGCGTCCTCGTCGTCAAAGCGCATCACGGTCACGCGAATCCGCCACCCCTTCTGCCCGAGCATATCGTCGAAAGGCGTCACCCTTCTTGCCGGCCCGCGAAAGGAATAGTCATCGTCGTCCCCTTCGGGGAGAGCCAGAAACATGGCCATGCCCTGAAAATGGATTGTGTCAGGGATTTCCGGTGGTGGCTCGCCCCGCTTCTCGGCCAACAGTCGTTCCCAGGCAACCTGATCCGGGTCTGGAGAATAGGGCAGGGTCATCAGCGTGGCCGCTCGCGCGTGATAGGCGATGCCCGCGAGAATGAATTCGTATTGCTCACCGGTTTCGTACCAGGCACGGTTCACAAGAAAACGGGTGTCAAAAAAGCAGATGGGAAAGCCTGCTGTGGGACCGGGAGTCCCTGCTTCCGAATCATCGCCTTGTGCCTCGCCGCTTGAGCCATTGCCTGCGGGAAGCCAGGCGGCATGAATCTGGGATTCCACGCCACTCGCCCAGACGGAAACCTCTATCAGCCTCAGGGTGACCTGTATGCCTTCGCCGACGTTGGGAATCAAGGATACGAGTTCTACCGCCCCCGGGCCATTGCGAAGGGTCATGAGCAATCCGCGTCGGGGCAAGGGCCAAAAGCGGTGCTCGCCCTTGACCCAGGAATCCGGCTCCTGCCTTGGTGCGGGATAAAATTCGCCGAAACCACACGCCGGCCTCGACTCCGGGAGGATTTCGTTCCTTAGTCGCATGGCCAGCTCAGCAGGGCCGTCGAAGAACGGAACCCAGTGAGATCCCATGGAATGACGATCCTCTCCGCTCTCCGGCACGAACGTGGAGTCGGGCCAGTCGACCGGCCGTGACGCCGGAGAAGCAGCTTCCGTATCGACGGTATCGCATGCCTCAAAGTCCTGAAGCATGAACATGGTATCCGTGCCATCATCGAAGACTACCCCCAGCCGTTTTTCCCCGACAAAGGTCACCGTGCATTCACCGTACTCGGGGTGATTGATCCGTTGGCCAACGACGAACGACGACATCACACCTCCTCGAGGGCGGTGAATGCGCCCAGTCCATAATGACAACCAAACCCCAGCGCCAGCGGGCCCGGCACCGGCTCGGCGAAATGCAGGCGCAGGAAAGCGCCACGGGTGTCGGGCTGGGTGAGCTTGCGCTTGTTGCGGAAGCGGTGGAAATGGATGGCGCGGCGGGGCTTGCCGCGCACGCGGATCGCCGGCAGGCATTCCACGCCCACCGGCTCGGGCAGGCCGCGCAGACGGCATTCCTTGCGGAGGAAGGCGAGGAGCTGTTCCTGCTCGGCGGGCCGTTTCTTCAGATGCCAGGGACGAAGGTAGGGGGTGACCGACTGCCAGACGCGGGACACGCCGGCCTGGTGGCTGTGCGCCGCGAAATCGTCCCGGCGACCGCAGGCCTCCAGCAACACCCGCCACTCGACACCGCCCCGGCCACGCACCACGGACAGGCGTGCCAGCACCCGCTGCGCCGCGGGCGAAAGGCCGCCCGGGGCGTGCACCAGCAGGTGGTCGATGCGCCCGTCTCCGTCGGCGTCCTCGGGCAGGTAGAAGGCGTGGCCGTGACGGTTGCCCTCGCCCAGGCCATGGCCGCTGAGTTCCGGCGGGATGGCGTTTTCGTCCTCAAAAAGTTTCCGTGCCCGGCCCATCACCGCGGCGCGGAAGGCCTCGCCCACGCGCACGGCGTCCTCGATGCGCGGCAGGGGTTTGGCGGTGAGGAGGAAGCGGGCAGTGGTCGCCGCCGGGACGCGGGGACTCGCCGCTGCCAGGCCGGGTCGCAGACAGTCCACGGGCCGCAGGTAACTGACGAACTCGCCGGCCGGCGGGCGGCTCCAGCCGGCCTTCTGCAGGTCGCTGGTGTCGATGCGCAGGGCATCGGACAGGCTTGGTGGGAGGGTGGCTTCGAGCTGTTTTTTCTTCTTGCCGCGCAGGGCGGCGACCTCGTCCCTTACCCGCTGATCGCGCCACTGGACATAGTCTGCCGCGGGTCGCGGGGCAAGCAGGCGCACCGCTTCGCCGCGGATTTCCCCTGTCTCCTCGTCCAATGCCATCTCATCGGGCCGGCAGTCGAAGTCCGCCGGGATCTCGTCTTCTGAGAGCCGACGGGCCTCCACCCAGCTCTCGGCGCGGCCGAGGTAGCCGAGATTGTGCAGCAGGGCATCCAGCAGGCTGGCCGGTTCCGGTTCCAGCTCCAGCGCCGGCCAGGCCATCACCAGTTCCTGGTCCGGAGCCACGCGGGCAAAGGCGTCGAACACCAGCGAGGTGCTGCCCTTCCACTGCGGCATGTAGTGACGGGTGTGGGCATGCACGGCCGGCGGCAGGCGGTAGACCGGCGGTTGCCCGCTGAGCCGGTCGATGAGAGACTCCAGGCGCCCGGCGGGATACTCCGCTGCATCGAGCTTGTAGTGCCAGGTGCTGATCAGGGCGCGGCACAGCCGCCAGGGCGCCGGCGGCCATTCGACGTCGGCCTCGTTGACATGACGGCCCCAGGGATTGGCGTGGTAACGCCCGGCGAGAAAGCGGAAGGCGATGGCCAGCATGGCGGCTATTTCCGGTAGGTGACTTCGGTGACGGCCGGCTCGGCGAACACGCCTTCGGTGCGGGCGGCGGCGATCAGCCCCGGCAGGGCGGCCTCCAGTTCGCCCAGAGCGGGCAGCTCGAATCCATCCGGGCGGGTGACGGAAATGGCCTCCAGGTCGAGGTCGCAGGCGGTGCGCAGGCGCAGGCCCGTTTCGAGAAAACGCTGGACCTTGAACAGGGCCAGGGCGATCAGGAGTCGGGTCACCGCGTCGCCAAAGCCGTAGCCGCGCAGTTGCGCCAGGTCGAGGTTGAAATAGGCGGTGATCTTCGGGGAGACGTATTCGTCGCGCGCGAAGGGCACGTTGCCGAAACCCTTGCTGGTATCGCCGGAGGGATTTACCGCGTCGTTCTTCACGCCACCACTGGCGGCGACCCGGACCTGCTCGGCCTCGATGAAAGCGGAAAGCGCCCTGGGCAAACGCAGGCGCCCGCCGGCAAGATCCTTCTTCGCCAGAAACACCCCATGCAGCAAGGCATTGGCATCGAGCCGCAGCAGGGTTTCCGCCAGCTTGCGAATATCGACGATACCCTCCTCCATATCCGCCAGCTCCGCCTTCAGCCGGTCGAACACAGTCTTGTCCTTGCCTTCGAGGATATAGGGCGAGTTGATCCGGTGCGCCTCCAGCACCGAGGAGGTGAGCACCTCGCCGGCTTCGTTGCGCACGCGGATGTACGGCAGGCCGGACAGTGGCGACACCCAGTCCTCTCCCACGCCGTCCCAGCACACCGCCTCCAGGCGGTTGGCCATGCTCTGCGCGGATTCCACCAGCAGCATGCGTTCGCCGTCGGGACCGTCGTATTCGGCAGCGCCGATCTCGGGGAAGCCGGTGGGCTGGAAACGGGTGCCCTGCACGGGCTTCAGGCGGGCCTCGATGAGCAGTCGCGGCGGGGTTTCGAGTGCATCCAGATTGAGGGACATGATCTTCTCTCCTTGTGGTTCGATTCGGGTTTCAGGAGGCCTGCCGGTCGCTTGGGCCTTCCAGGTTGCGGTAGAGCTGACGGATAGCGGCATCCTCCAGCGGGATGAGCAGGGCCGCGGCGAGGCGGGCGCCCGGCGGGCCGATGCCGGCCGGCGGAGTGCCCGGCACGCCAAGGCCGGCGATGCGCAGCCGGCGCCAGGCCAGGCGGACGGCCTCGTCGGTACGTCCGGCGGCCAGGCGCGGCACCAGGCCCGCGGGCAGGGGCAGGCGATCTTGCCCGGCGAGCAGGCCGCAGCGGCGCAACTGGCGCTCCGGGGTGGCCACCAGTTTCAGCAGGGTGAAGGTGGCGGGAACGGGGCCGGCCTCCTCACGAGGCCAGTCGGTGTATTCGGGTGCCCGGCAGTGCGCCAGGCCGGCCAGCAGGCGGGCGATGCGCCGGTCGTCCGTGGCCCCGGCGAGGAAGGCGCCGAGGGCGGCCAGGTCCGCGCCCGGCCAGCCGGCCAACGGCTTGTCGGACAAATCCTTTTGCGCCGCCAGCAGCAGGCGTTTTTCCAGCACGGCGACGAGGTTGGCGACCAGCTCGCCGTGGTGCCATGTGGCGTACTGGTGCCGTGCGCCATCGGGCAGCCACTGCGGTGGTTTCGCGTTCGGGTCCACCGGCGCCAGATGGGCCCGCATGGGCAGGGGGTGACGCTTGCTGCCCGTGAGACCGGCCAGGGCGGCGGCGATGCGAAACTCGGGGCTGTTGTCGCGCGCGGCCAGGAACCAGCGCTCGCTCAGTGGGGGCAGGGGCGGCAGTTTCTCCCGGGTGGCGGGGCTGGTGCCGGCGTAATGCTGGATCTCGCCGAGCAGCATGAGCAGCTTCTGCACCGTGGCCGCGCGCGGCCCGGTGGCGTCGGCCAGCGCGAACAGACTGCTCTCCAGGCGGTGAGTCAGGGTGCGGATGCGGTTAGGGGCCGTGTCGCTGCGCGCCCAGGCCTGTAGCCGCCACAGCCAGCCGTCCAGTTCGCTGGCCAGGTCCTGTTGCGGCGATCGGGGTACGCGATGCCGATTCAGCGGGGTGGCGAGGTAGGCCTTGCCGGAGCGCATCATGAAGGCATAGCGCTGGAAGCTGGCGATGCCGCGATCCGCCGCCAGCAGACCCAGGGCCCGGGCGAAATCAAGACCGTCCCGGGCGCTGCGCCGGCCGAGCGTGACGCGCCCCTCGGTGAACAGGGCCTTTACGGCCTCCAAAGAGGCGGGACGTTCCCACAGGGGCATCCAGATCTCCGCACGTGCCTGGGCTTCGTCGGCCAACCCCACGCCACCCTGCCCGCTACCCTTGGGCCGAACCGTAAAGGGAAAGGCCAGCGCGCCCGGCTCTTCCCGGCCCAGCCGACGGGTGGCAGCGGCGGCGAACAGCAGGGCGCCTTCGATCATGAGAATGAAATCCCAGGGATTGATGAGAGAGTCGGCCTCGAAGCCCGTGCCCGCATTGGGTCCACCGGCCTGCCCCGGGGAAAACTGGCCGATGGCCTTCTTGGCGGCCAGGGAAGGCGTCGCACGGCCATCCAGACTCTCCGCGAGAAAGCGCGGCCCCGGCGCGTTTTCCCCGGGATCTGCCAGACCAAAAACCTCCACCAGCCGCTGCATGAAGTTGTTGGTGAAATCCAGTCGTCCGTCGTTGCCACCGGTACCCAGCAAGGGGGGGAAGCGCACGTCCTCGCTGGTCAGCATGAGGGCCGCGTCCATCCAGGCCAGGGCCGCCTCCGGCAATTCGGCACGCAGACGCAACAGCATGCGAGCCTTGACGTCCTTGTCCTTGGGACTCTCGGTCAGGGCAAGGGATCGGAGCAGTTCTTCGCCAACAGCGATGGACTGGCGATAGACCTCATACCGTGGCACATCGCTCTGCCGCAGGACGTCGATCCCGTCCTTCTTGTCCTTCGGGTAGAACCCGCTGCCGCCATTCCACGGCGCGATGACCGGCGTCGGCCGGTATTCCTCAAGGAAGAACCGTGTCAGCCCCGCTTCATCCAGGCTGCTCTCCAGCACGAAGTGCTCGCCCTGCCACCAGCCGCGCGCCTCCGGGTCTTTCTGCTCGGCCACCAGGCGGTGGATGCCCAGGGCCTTGAGATAGCTGGCCAAGGGGGTTGGCGTACACCCCTTTAGCGACACACGATGCTTCATACCGTCGTCTTGATGGTTTTCCCCGGCCATTTCCGGCAACCCTGTGGATGCTTCATTCATCGATCATCCTCCGTGTATCGCGCCGAGGCGCGCCAGTCCGCCAGCCGCACCAGCGTCTCCAGCCAGGCGAGGCGAAACGGCCCATGCGCGCCCAGCAGTCGCTGGGTGCGGGTGCTCCACGATGGTCCCATGGGGCCGTCGCCCAGTTCCATGACGTCCAGGCGCAGGCGGGTTTCGGGCAGTCCCAGGCCCTCCATTTCCAGTTTGGGAAGGGTGTCGCCCTCCCATACGCCGCGCGCGAAACGGCGTTCGTCGCCCGGCCCCTGTTCATCGGGCAGGGCACGCAGGCCCAGGCGCACCTTGCCGTGGTGGGCGGCGATGAGATAGGCGATGAGATCGTGGTGCTGGTCGCGTTCGCCATGTTCCAGCCAGGCCAGCAGGGAGGCCAGCTCGTGGCGGAAGTGACGGCGTTCCGTGTAGCCGGCGGGGCCACCGCAGGTAGCGTACAGGCTGCGGCCGGTCGCCGCGCCCTTGGCCCAGAGTAGCCCTTCCCTCTCGACCGCGCGTTCGTCGTTGAGCAGCAGCAGGGTCTGGAAGGCGCGATGGGCCTTGCCCACGTCATGCCAGTGCGCCGCGCGAACCACGCAGTCGGCGTGGGTCTGTTCGCTCACCGCCGCGCAGAGGCGTTGCGCCTCGTCACGCACGTCCGCGAGGTGCTGCTCAAGCGTCACGGCACAGCCGATCTGGCTGCGCCGGTCGTCGTCGAAGGCGGCCTCGGCGGGCGTTTCCCGGGCGAGGACGGGCACGGGCGGGTTGGCCGTGGCGAGGAATCCGCTCGCGGGGTGGTATCCACCCTCGGCGGCGCGCAGAAGCAGGGTCATGCCGGGACGCACGTCATCGACACCGACGGCCCGCCAGTGGCGGCCCAGGGCATCCCAGGCGAAGGCGGTGCGACTGGCTCCCTTGCATTTGCTCTTGAGGTGGGCCCGGATCTGGGCGATGGATACCGGACACAGCTCGGCGCGCTGCGGGGCGCCTTCCCCTGCCTCGGGCCGTCCTTCGAAGTCGCGCCAGTACACCCGCACCGGCGGCGTGCCGCCGTCGCGGATCCAGGGCGAGATGTCGATGTCGAAGCCGGACAGGTCGGGGTCGGTGTTGAACAGGTCGAGGAAGTCCTTGCGGCGGATCACCTGGTTGAGGGGCAGTTCGTCCTCCACCGGCGGCAGGTGGGCGGCGGCGACGGACTCGATGCCCTGGAGAATGGCGCGGGCGCGGTCCAGTTCCTCGTCGGTGTAGGGCGCGGCCAGCTTCTCTCCGCTTGCGATGTCCAGCCAGCGCACCTCGGCCCCTTCGTACTCGCCGCCACGGTTGCAGCGGCCGAAACGCTGCACCAGGGAGGCCCAGGGGGCCAGTTCGGTAAACAGGCGGCGCGAGGTGAGATCCACGCCGGCCTCGATGGCCTGGGTGGCAATGACGATGAGGTTGTCATCGGGCTTGATCTCACGGATGCGCCGGTTGAGGGCGTCCCGCTCGGCCTGGCGGAAGCGGGCATGAATCAGCAGCCGTTCCGGCGCGTCGTCCCGTCCTTCTAGCCGTTTACCCAGCGCGGTGTACAGCCCCTGGCTGCGTTGCACGTTGTTGAGGATGACCAGGGTGGGGCCGTCGCCGCGGTGTGCCTCGACGATTTCTTCCGCCAGGGCAGCGAGATAGGCCTCTGCCTTTTTCTTGCTGGTTTCGCTGTCGAGTCGCGCGTCGGCCGCTTGCAGGGTTTTCACCGCCTCGCGGCGACGGCGCACGGCGGCGCCCTGTTTTTCTTCCTCGCTCAGGGTCAGGGTGTCGGCGTTTTCGAGGTGGGGCCGGAAGTCGATGGTATCGAGCCATTTCCGGTTCAGGGTCGCGGAGATCCAGAGGCTCCTTGCGCCGCCGCCCAGTGCGCGGCGGAAGGCGTCGAGCTGGGCCGATGTGGGCAGTCCGGCGCCCATCAACTGGATCTCGTCGAACACCCACAGGGCATCGTGATGCAGCAGGGCGAAGTCGATGGGCCAGCGGTAACGGCTCATGCCGTAGCCGCGCATCAGGGCGCGTGACAGCAGCATGTCCTGGGTGCCGATGAGAATCGTGTCCCGCTCCGGGTGTTGCACCCAGCTGCGGGTATCGCCCTCCCCGCCCATCAGGAGATGCACGGAAATGCCCGGCCCGCCGGGGTCTTCGGCGAGGCAGTCGTGGCGCCTCAGCCAGGAAACGATGTTGTCATGGGTCTGCTCGGCCAGCACCCGCATGGGCAGGCACCAGACCAGCCGCCGCGGCGTCGCCGGATCACCCTGGCGGCGCTTCCAGAGCCAGGCCAGTACCACGGCGGCGGTCTTGCCGAGGCCGGTGGGGATGTCCAGCAGGTCCGGCCAGTCCCCGGTGGCCAGCCGGGTCTGGTATGGGTAAGGTGGGTGTTCCGTGTTCAGCGCCTGTTGGAAGAATTGCGTGTAGTCGTCCATTTCCCGTCCCGTTTGCGGCCATGCACCGCGCTGCAGCCAACCTGGTTTTCCGACAATCATACCAACCCACCCTGTCAAAACCTGACCAGGCGGGCGGAAATTTTTCACTTTTCGTAGTTGCCCAGGGCGGCGCTGAGGCGTTCGGTGATTTGTTCGCGCAGTGCCGGCGGGGCGAGGACTTCCACGTCGGGGCCGTATTTGAGGATGTCCATGGCCAGTTCGCGGGGGTCGCTGTAGGGGATGTGCAGATCAAAGCTGCCGTCGGGGAGCACTTCGCTCTGTTGTTGCGGGTGCCATTGCTCGTCGGCGACCCAGCGGGCGGCGCGGGGGCTGAAGCGCAGGTGGGCGGTGTGGGTGGGCGGGCCGGCGAAGATGCCGTAGCTGGCGGCGAAGTGGGCGTCGAGTTCTTGATCGGCGATTTCGCCGGCGGGGGTGGTGAGGGTTTCGACGGGTTGCAGACGGTCGAGGGCGAAGCTGCGCAGTTCGTCGCGCAGGTGGCACCAGGCGTCGAGGTACCAGTTGCTGCGGTAGTGGATGAGGCGTTGGGGAGAGATGGTGCGCTCGGTGGTCTGGTCGCGCGCGCGGCCGTGGTAGAGGATACGCATCCGGCGGCGTTGCAGGACGGCGCTGGCGATCTGGCGGAAGTGACCCATGTCGGTGGTGCGTGTGGCCATTTGCAGGATACGGATGCGTCGGCCAATGTCGGGGTGTCCGCCATGGCGCTGGGCAAGCAGCGCTTGCAGGCGTTTTTTGAGGGGGGCGATGTGGGGGGTGAGGATGCCGGGCTGGAGGTTGTCCAGCAGCTGTTGCGAGGTCAGCAGGGCGTGGACTTCGTCGGCGTTGAACCAGAGACCGGGCAGTTCGTAGGGGCCTTGGGCGGTGCTGCTGTAGCGGTAGCCCCTGTGCTCTGGATCGTATTCCAGTGGCGCGCCGAGGGTGTCTTTCAGTTGGCGGATGGCGCGCCTGACGGTGGATTCCGAGCAGTTCAGTTCGGTCTGCAGGGTTTTCAGTGAGACGGGGCGGCGGCGGCTTGCAAGCAGTTGATGCAGTTCGAAGAGGCGGTCGAATTTGTCCATGGGATGTCCTTGCCCTGTTTGGATGCACTCGCGGGCGCCTTCTGTAAAGCAAGACGGTCGCCCTTTCGCTGCCGTGTAGCAAGCCGCCCTTGTGACTGCAACCTGGCTCTATACACCTGGCCCTATGCAGCGGGGGGCATGTTGCAGACATTATGCACGGTGGCGGTGCTACAGGTCATGTTGCAATGAGTGCGGGTCTCAGTTCTCCAGCAGGCGCCGTACGGGCGCGAATGATTTTCGGTGTATGGGGGTAACGCCCAGTTCCGCCAGCGCGGCCATGTGCGCCCGGGTGGGATAGCCCTTGTGCCCGGCGAGGCCGTAGCCAGGGTATTGGGCGTCCAACGTGACCATCTCCCGGTCGCGGCTCACCTTGGCGAGGATGGAGGCGGCGCTGATCACCGCCACCGTGCCGTCGCCCTTGATGATGGCCTCGGCGCTGCAGGGCAGTTCGGGGCAGCGGTTGCCGTCGATCAGCGCATGCTGGGGCGCCGGATCGAGGGCCAGTACGGCGCGGCGCATGGCCAGCATCGTCGCCTGCAGGATGTTCAGGGCATCGATCTCTTCCACCTCGGCGCGGCCCAGCGCCCAGCACAGGGCCTTTTCGCGGATCTCGTCGAACAGGGCCTCGCGGCGTCTTTCCGTGAGGGCCTTGGAGTCGGCCAGGCCGTCGATGGGACGCGCCGGGTCGAGGATCACCGCCGCCGTCACCACCGGGCCGGCCAACGGGCCGCGGCCCACTTCGTCGACACCGGCCACCCGCCGGCTGGCCTGCCCGAAGTCCAGACAGGTCTGACCGCTCATCGGCCGATCAGTTCCAGCACCGCCCGCGCCGCCTGCTGGCTGGCGCCCTGGCGCAGTTCACGGTGGATTTCCTTGAAGCGCTCCATCACCTCGGCGGCGGCATGCGGGTTTTCCAGGTAGTAGAGCACCGCCTGGCCCAGCTGGTCCGGGGTGGCCTCGTCCTGCAGCAATTCGGGGACGAGGATGTCATCGGCGAGCAGGTTGGGCAGCGACACGCTGCTGACCTTGAGCAGGCGCTTGGCCAGCCAGTAGCTGAACGGCGCCATGCGGTAGGCCACCACCATGGGGCGCTTGAGCAGCATGGCCTCCAGGCTGGCGGTGCCGGAGGCCAGCAGTACCACGTCGGCGGCGGCCATCACCTCGCGCGCGCGGCCGTCCACCAGCATCAGTGGCGGCGGCGCCAGGGCCGCGGCGAGGATGGCCTGGAACTGGGCGCGCCGCTCGGCATTGGCCAGCGGCACCACGATCTGCAGATCGGGCCGTTGCAGTTTCAGCCAGCGCGCGGTGTCGATGAAGGTGGCGGCGAGGTGGTTCAGCTCCGTGGAGCGGCTGCCGGGCAGCAGCGCCAGCACCTCGCCCGTGGCGGGCAGTCCCAGCGCCTGGCGCGCGGCGGCCTGGTCCGGCTGCAGGGGGATGATGTCGGCCAGCGGATGGCCGACGAAGTGCACCGGCATGCGGTGTTCGCGGTAGAACTCCGCCTCGAAGGGGAACAGGGTCAGCATCAGATCGGTGGACTTGACGATCTTCTTCACCCGCCGCTGGCGCCAGGCCCACACCGAGGGGCTGACGTAGTGCACGGTCTTGATGCCGGCCTGGTGCAGGCGGCGTTCCAGGCCGAGGGTGAAATCCGGGGCGTCGATGCCGATGAACACGTCGGGCGGGTCGCCGATGAAGCGCCTGGCCAGCTGGCGGCGGATGCCCAGCAGCTCGCGCAGGCGGCCGAAGACCTCGGAAAAGCCCATCACCGACAGGCGCTCCATGGGGAACAGGCTGCGGGCGCCGGCCTCGATCATCTGCGGGCCGGCGATACCTTCGAAGACGGCGTGCGGATAGTGCTTGCGGATGGCCTTGATGAGGCCGGCGCCGAGCAGGTCGCCCGAGGCCTCGCCGGCAACGATTCCGATGCGCATGCGGCTAACGCACGATGCCGCGGGTCACGTCCTTGAGAAAGCCCACCAGCTGGTCGATCTCGGCGCCACCGTCCATGGCCTGCAACTGTCCGATGGCCTGCTCCAGGGTGAGACCGGAGCGGTAGAGGATCCGGTAGGCCTTGCGCAGCCGGGACAGGGTGTCGGGGGAAAAGCCGCGCCGCTTGAGGCCCTCGGTGTTGAGGCCATGAGGCCGGGCCATGTGGCCGGAGACCATGACGAAGGGCGGCACGTCCTTGGAGATGACGCTGTTCATGGCAGTGAAGGCATGCGCCCCCACCTTGCAGAACTGGTGCAGCAGGGTGAAGCCGCCGAGGATCACGTGGTCCTCGACCGTCACGTGGCCGGCCAGCGAGGCGCTGTTGGCAAAGATGGTGTGGCTGCCGATGCGGCAGTCGTGGGCGATATGCACATAGGCCATGATCCAGTTGTCATCGCCGATGCGGGTGACGCCCTCGTCCTGCACCGTGCCGCGACTGACGGTGACGTATTCGCGGATCACGTTGCGGTCGCCGATCTCCAGCCGCGTGGCCTCGCCGGCGTATTTCTTGTCCTGCGGATCGCCACCGATGGCGGCGAAGGAATAGATGTGGTTGTCGCGGCCGATGCGGGTGGGGCCGTCGATGACCACGTGCGAATCGATGCGGGTGCCGGCGCCGATCTCCACCCCGGCACCCACCATCGAGAACGCACCAACGCTGACGCCCTCGGCCAGCCTGGCTTCGGGGTCGATGATGGCCTGCGGGTGAATCAAGGTCAGGCTTCCCTCTCGGCGCACATCAGCAGCGCGGAGCAGACCACGTTGTCATCCACCTTGGCCACGCCGCTGAACTTCCAGATGCCGCGCTTGGACTTGATCACCTCGACCTCGAGGATCAGCTGGTCGCCCGGCTCCACCGGCTGCTTGAAGCGGCACTCGTCGACACCCACCAGGTAGTACAGCGAGCCATCGTCGGGACGCTTGTTGCTGGTGCGAAAAGCGAGGATGCCGGTGGCCTGGGCCAGAGCCTCGATGATCAGCACCCCGGGCATCACCGGCTTGTTGGGGAAATGACCGGTGAAGTGGGGTTCGTTGTAGGTCACATTCTTCAGGCCCACCAGCGACTTGCCGGATTCGAAGGCCAGCACGCGATCGATGAGCAGAAAGGGATAGCGATGCGGGAGGTGATTCTGTACTTCGAGGATGTCTAGTGTTTCCAAGGTCTTATCCCGTGTTTTTTTCATCAAGTTGCTTTTCGAGCCGTTTCAGGCGCCGCGCCATGTCATCCAGCTGTTTGAAACGCACATAGTTGCGGTGCCATTTGGCGTTTTCCTGCAGCGGCGTGCCGGAGGAATAGACACCCGGTTCGGTAATCGTGTGAGACACCATGGACATCCCCGTGACCACGACATTATCGGCAATCTGCAAATGGCCGACAACGCCCACCCCGCCGCCCAGGGCGCAATGCCTGCCGATGCGCGCGCTGCCGGCGATGCCGGCACAGCCGGCGATGGCCGAATGGGCGCCGATGCGCACGTTGTGCGCCACCTGCACCAGGTTGTCGATCTTCACGCCATCCTCGATCACCGTGTCCTCGATGGCGCCGCGGTCGATGGTGGTATTGGCGCCGATGTCCACATCGTCGCCGATCAGCACGCGTCCCACCTGCGGCACCTTCACCCAGCGCCCCTGGTCGTTGGCGAGGCCGAAGCCGTCGGCGCCGATCACCACCCCGGGATGAATCATCACCCGCTTGCCGATGCGGCTGCCGTGACAAATGGTGACATTGGCCACCAGCCGCCCGCCTTCGCCGATCACGGCGTCCCGGCCCACCACGCAGCCAGGACCGATGCGGCAGTCGGCGCCGATCACGGCGCCCGCCTCGATCACGCACTGCGGGCCGATCCAGGCGCTGGCATGGACCTCGGCCGCCGCGTCGACCACCGCCGAGGGGTGTACGCCACGGCCTTCGTCGGGCTGGGGATTGAGCCACGCCGCCACCTGCGCATAGGCCAGATGGGGGTCGTCGACCACCAGCGCCTGCACGCCCTCGCCGGCGAATTCGACATCCGCCTCGGTCAGCAGCACGGCCGTGGCGCGGGTGTCCGCCAGCTGGTTGCGGTAACGCTTGTGGGTGATGAAGGCGATGTCGCCCTCGCCGGCCGAGTCCAGGGTGGCGACACGAGAGACGCGCCGCTCCCCCTCTCCCAGCAGGCGCGCGCCAAGGCGCTCGGCCAGTTCGGCGAGGCTGAACATGGACTAGTTTCCGTTGCTGGATTCGGACTTGAACTCGGCGCTGAGACGCTGGATCACGGTCTCGGTGATATCGACATTGTCGCTGGCGAAGACCACGCCGTCACTGAGGATCAGATCGTAATTCTCGGCCTTGGCAAGGCCGACGATGACCTGAAACACGCGCCGGCGCAGCTTCTCGAAGGCCTCGTTGCGGCGGATGTTGAGGTCTTCGGTGAATTCCTCGCGCTCGCGCTTCAGGTCACGCTGGCGGGAGATGATGTCGCGCTCCAGCTTGCGGCGTTCGGACTCGCTCATGATGGCGCCGTCGCGCGCCAGCCGCTCTTCCAGGTTCTTCAGCTCCTTCTGCGAGGCCTGCATGGCCTTGTCCCGTGGCGAGAACTCCTGCTCCAGACGTAGGCGCGCGGCCTCGGCCTGTGGCGCCTGTTCGAGGACCTTCGGGGCGTTCACGACACCAATCTTCAATTCGGCTGCCTGCAGTGAACCCATGACGGTCACCGAGACCAGCGCCCCCAACAAACAAACGAACATTCTGCGCATTTTCTGTCTGCACTCCCGTTATCAAGAATCCGCGAACGCGGCTAAAGGTTGTAATGATGCCATGAATCGCCCGGCGGCCCAATGGTCAGCCCGCCGTTTGTCCGCCATGGGAAGCGGGTCGCGGACTCAGAAACCGGTGCCGATGGTGAACTGGAACAGCTCCTTCTGATCCTCGTCGCCAAACTTGACCGGCCAGCCCCAGCTGAAGGCCAGGGCCCCCACCGGGCTCAGCCAGATGGCCGAGACGCCGGCGGACACGCGCAGCTCGTCCACGGCGATATCCTGAAAGCCGGCGAACACGTTGCCCGCATCGACGAAGGCGCTGAGGCGCAGGCTCTTTTCCGCCCCCTCGAAGGGCGCCGGGAAGTACAGCTCGAAGTTGCCCACCAGCTTGGCCGAGCCACCCACCGGGCGGTCGATATCCGTCTCGCGCGGTCCCAGCGTGTTGGCGCGGAAGCCGCGCACGGAGTTCACGCCACCGGCAAAATAATGCTCCCAGAAGGGCAGGCTGCCGGTGTCGCCGTAGCCGTCGCCCGCGGCCACGGTGCCACCCATGTACCAGACCAGCCCCCAGAACAGCGGGTGGTAGGACTTGATGCGGTAACTGGTCTTGTAATAACTCAGGTCCAGCCCGGGCACCGCGATGCTGGCCGAGAGCTGGTGATAGAAACCGCGGTCGGCGAAGATCGCCTTGTTGCGCGTGTCGTAGGACCAGCTGCCGGAAAGCAGGAAGGTGTCGAAGGCCGAGCCATTGGCAGACAGCCAGTCGATATAGCTCTGCGGTGAAATCGCCTCGACGGTGGAAATGCGGGTGTTCTTGAGGTCCAGGCCGACGCCGATGCGATTGAACTCGCTCAGCGGCACGCCGAAGTTGACCCCCGCCCCATAGGTGTCGGACAGATAGGAGGCCAGGTTGGCCGCATTGGCGTCGGTGGAACGGTAGTGAACGCTGAGGGTCCGGCTCACGCCATCGTCGGTGAAATAGGGATCCGTGTGGGAAAATCGGTAGATGGTGTTGATCCGGCTGTTGTTCATCTCCGCGCTGACGCGATTGCCGGTGCCGAGGAAGTTCTTGAAGGTCACGCTGAGGTTGAACAGCAGGCCCTGGGTCTGGCCATAGCCCATGCCGGCGGAGAAATTGCCGGTGGAGCCCTCGGTGACGTCGAAGTTCAGGTCGACCTGATCGTTGGTGCCGGGCACCGGCGGTGTCTCGACGTTGACGCCGTCGAAAAAGCCCAGGCGCTGCAGGCGGATCTTGGAGCGGTCCACCAGCGGCGTCGACAGCCAGCCGCCCTCCATCTGGCGGATCTCGCGGCGCACCACCTCGTCGCGGGTCTTGGTGTTGCCGGTGATGTTGATGCGCCGCACGTAGACGCGGTTGCCGGGATCGACGAAGAAGGTCAGGTCGACGATGCGCCTTTCCTCGTCCACCTGCGGCGCTGCATTGACGTTGGCGAAGGCATAGCCATCGATGCCGAGGCGCTCGCTGATCTTGCTGGAGCTCTCCGCCACGTCCCGGCGCGAAAACACCTGGCCGTCATGCACCTGCAAGAGCTGGCGCAATTCGCTCTCCGGCACCACCAGATTGCCGGCGATCTGTACCTTGCCGACGTGGTAGCGCTCGCCCTCGGAGACATTGATGGTGATGTAGACATCGCGCTTGGTGGGGGTGATGGAGACCTGGGTCGATTCGATATTGAAGTGCAGATAGCCACGATCCAGATAGAAGGAGCGCAGGGTTTCCAGATCGCCCAGCAGCTGCTGCTTGGAATACTTTCCGCTGCTGTCGATGAAGGAAATCATGGTCGGCGTGCTGAGCTGGAATTCGCCCAGCAGGCGCGACTCCGGGAAGGCCTCGGCGCCGACGATATTGATCTGGCGGATCTGCGCCGCCTGGCCTTCGTTGATGTCCAGCGTCACCTCGACCCGGTTGCGCTCCAGCGGCTTGATGGTGGTTTCGATCTTCACGGCGTACTTGCCGAGACTGAAATACTGGCGGTGCAATTCCTGCTGCACCTGATCGAGGATGGAGCGGTTGAACACCCGCCCCTCCACCAGCCCGACCTGCTTCAGCGCCGTATTCAGGTCCTCGGTGCTGAGATCCTCGTTGCCGAAGATCTCGATCTTGGCGATGGAGGGACGCTCCTTGACCTCGATCACCAGCTCCCGCCCCTGCCGGTAGAGGCGGACATCTTCAAAGAAGCCGGTCTTGAACAGGGCGCGAACCGCCGCGCTGGCCTTTTCCTTGGTGAGCGTTTCGCCCACCTTGACCGGCAGGTAGTTGAAGGTCGTGCCCAGCGAGATGCGTTGCAGTCCCTTCACCTGGATATCGGCGATCACGAAGGGCTTGAAGGCATGGGCCGGCGCGACCAGCAGCAGCAGCAGTAGAAATAGCCAACCACGCGATCGCATCTAGCCGCCCCAGAGCCGGTTGAGATCGTTGTAGAAGGCCAGCAGCATCAACATCGCCAGCAGCACGATGCCGATGCGCTGCATCTGCATCTGCACCTCGTCGGACAGGGGACTGCCCTTGACGATCTCCACCAGGTAATACATCAGGTGGCCGCCGTCGAGCAACGGGATCGGCAGCAGATTCAGCACGCCGAGGCTGATGCTGATGATGGCGAGAAAATACAGGAACGAGGTGGCGCCGGCATTGGCGGAATAACCGGCATAGGTGGCGATGGTGATCGGCCCGCTGAGGTTTTCCACCGACACCTCGCCGACGATCATCTTGCCGATCATGCGCAGCGTCAGTGACGACATCTGCCAGGTCTTGGCCAGCGCCTCGCCCATCGCGCTGAAGGGGCCGAAGCGCACCTCGGTGCGCATGTCCTCCGGCAACTGCACCGGCGCGGGCGCGGCGCCGATGCGGCCGATCACACCGCTGTCGGTGACGTGGCGGGCGACGTGCACCTCGACGCTCTGCGCCACGCCATCGCGCTCTATTTGCAGTTTGACCGTTTGATCCGGATGGGCGCGCACGAATTCCACCAGCTGCATCCAGTCCTCGACGGGCTCGCCATCGGCGGCGAGGATGCGGTCACCGCTCTTCAGGCCGGCCTTGGCGGCCGCGCCGTCGGGCGACAGCTCGCCCAGCACCGGCGGATAGTCCATGCGCCACGGCGTGATGCCCACAGAGTGCAGCAGATCCTGCTGCTTGTTTTCCGCCGGGATATCCCCCACCGGCAGCGACAGTTGCCGTTCGCGGCCGTCATCGCCACGCACCCGCAGCTCGACGACGTCCTGATCCAGCGACTTGTCCAGCAGGGTCAGGCGCGCCGTGTTCCAGGTCGGCGTGGCGACGCCGTCGACCGCGAGGATCTCGTCACCGGCGCGAAAGCCCACCTCGGCGGCGATGGAGGCCGGCGCCACCTCGCCGATCACCGGCTTCACGCCCGGCACGCCCAGCAGGTACATGAGCCAGAAGGCGATGATGGCGAAGATGAAATTGAAGATCGGCCCGGCGGCGACGATGGCGATGCGCCGCCACACCGACTGGTTGTTGAAGGCACGGTGCCGCTCGGCCTCGGGCACCTCGCCCTCGCGCTCGTCGAGCATCTTCACATAGCCGCCCAGGGGGAAGGCGGCGATGACGTATTCGGTGTCGTCCGCGCCAAAGCGGCGTGACCACAGCGGCTTGCCGAAACCGATGGAGAAGCGCAGCACCTTCACGCCCAGCTTGCGGGCGGTCCAGAAATGGCCGAATTCATGAAAGGCGATGAGCAGGCCCAGGGTGACGATGAGGGCCAGCACCGAGGTAATGAAGGAACTCAAGAAATCCCCTCCGCCACCAGTTGTTCTGCGGCGCTACGCGCCAGACGGTCGTCGCTCATGATCACTTCCAGTTCGCTCGCCTCGTGGCGGGTGGTTTTTTCCAGGGTCTTTTCGATCACTGCCGGTATCGCCGTGAAGGGCAGGCGTTCGTCGAGGAAGGCCTGCACCGCGATCTCGTTGGCGGCATTGAGTATTGCCGGCGCCGTGCCACCGGCGCGCATGGCCTCACAGGCCAGGCGCAGGCAGGGGAAACGCCCCAGGTCCGGCTCGGCAAAATCGAGCCGCGCGATATCGAACAGGTCGAGACTGCCGACCCCGGACGCCATGCGCTGCGGCCAGGCCATGGCGTGGGCGATGGGGGTGCGCATATCCGGGTTGCCCAGTTGCGCCAGCACCGAGCCGTCGACGTACTCCACCAGGGAGTGAATCACGCTCTGCGGATGGATCACCACCTGTATCCGCTCGGGCGAGGTATCGAACAGCCAGCAGGCCTCGATCAGCTCCAGGCCCTTGTTCATCATGGTGGCGGAGTCCACGGATATCTTGCGCCCCATGCGCCAGTTGGGGTGGGCGCAGGCCTGCGCCGGGGTGACATGGGCCAGTTCGCCGAGGCTGGCGTCGCGAAACGGGCCGCCGGAGGCGGTCAACAGGATGCGCCGCACGCCCACCTCCTCCAGGCCGTCGGCAAAGTCCACCGGCAGGCACTGGAAAATGGCGTTGTGTTCGCTGTCGATGGGCAGCAACTCGGCGCCATGGCGGCGCACCTCGTCGATGAAGATCTGCCCGGCCATCACCAGCGCTTCCTTGTTGGCCAGCAGCACCCGCTTGCCGGCGCGCGCCGCCGCCAGGGCCGGGTACAGGCCCGCCGCGCCGACGATGGCGGCCATCACCTGGTCCACCTGCGGCAGGCCGGCGACCTCTTCAAGGCCCCCCATGCCGGACAGCACCCGGGTCTTCGCGCCCGCCTGTTTCAACGCTGCCGCGAGGCGCTGCGCCGCATCGGCGTCGGCACACACGGCGAATTCCGGCGCAAAGCGCAGGCACTGCTCCAACAGGCGTTCGACCTGCTGGTTGCCGGTCAGGGCGACGACACGATAGATATCCGGGTGACGCGCGATCACATCGAGGGTGTTGACGCCGATGGAGCCGGTCGCCCCCAGCACCGTGACGCCCACCGGGCCATGCGGAATCTCGTGCGGCATGTCGCTCTCCTCGGCGGTCACAGTTGAAAATCCCCCAACCAGAAGCCGACCACGAACACCGGCGCCGCCGAGGTGATGCTGTCGATGCGGTCCAGCACGCCGCCGTGGCCGGGCAACAGGGTGCCGCTGTCCTTCACCCCGGCCTGGCGCTTGAACATGCTCTCCGCCAGGTCGCCGAGAATGGAGAACATCACCGTCACCAGCGACAACACCACGAAGGCCGGCCACTGCTTCCCGCTCAGGCCGAACAGGCTGGCGGCCAGCAGCGCGTACAGACCAGTGAGCACGAGCGCGGAAAACACCCCTTCCCAGCTCTTGCCGGGACTGACCGCCGGCGCCAGTTTGCGCCTGCCAAAACGGCGACCGCCGAAATAGGCACCGGAATCCGCCACCCAGATCAGGCTCAGCATGTACATCACCAGCCACGGACCGAGGCCGTCGTGACTGGCGTGCAGGCCGACCACCGCCACCCAGGCCGGCAACAGCACCAGCAGGCCGATCACGCCCTGCACGAAGGGATGGGACCAGCGCGTGGCGGTGCGCGGAAAGGTCAGCACCCACACCAGCGCCAGCAGCCACCAGAACAGGCTCAGCACCGGCAGCGCCAACCAGGCCTCGCCACCGAGGATGAACAGATACCAGCCGCCGACCATGCCGGTCAGCACCAGCGCCACGTAGGCCAGGCGCAGGGCGCCGGATTCCAGCCGCATCAGGCGGCTCCACTCCCAGCCGCCCTGGGCCACGAACAGGCCGAACAGCAGCGCCAGCCAGGTGGACGGCAGGGCGATGATGCCCCACACCACCAGTGGCACCAGCACCAGGGCCGTGAGGATGCGTTGCCTAAGCATCGTCGTCGCCCTCCGCTCCACCCGCTTTTCCACCCTGCTCGACCTGCTGGCCGGTGCGGCCAAAGCGGCGCTGGCGCCTGGAAAACGACTCCAGCGCATCGTCGATCACGCCCTCGTTGAAGTCCGGCCAGAGGATGTCGGTGAAATACATCTCGCAATAGGCCAGCTGCCATAACAGAAAGTTGCTGATGCGCATCTCGCCGCCGGAGCGGATGAACAGGTCCGGCTCGGGCAGGTCGTGCAGGCACATGCAGCTGTCCATCATTTCCGCGTCGATGTCGTCGGCGCGGATCTCGCCGGCCTCGACGCGGCGGGCCAGCTGTCGCGCCGCCTGGGTGATATCCCAGCGGCCGCCGTAATTGGCGGCGACCACCAGGACCAGGCCGGTGTTGCCGGCGGTGAGTTGCTGCGCCTTGTGGATGCGCTTCTGCAGCTTTTCACTGAAGCCGGCGATGTTGCCGATGATGCGCAGGCGCACGTTGTTCTTGTTGAGACGCCGGACCTCGCGCTCCAGCGCCACCATGAACAGATCCATGAGCAGGCCGACTTCCTTCTTCGGCCGGCGCCAGTTCTCGCTGCTGAAGGCGAACAGGGTGAGGACTTCGATGCCGCGCTTGCCGGCCACCTCGACCACCCGCCGCACCGCGTCGACGCCGGCCTTGTGGCCGGCGAAGCGCGGCATGTGGCGGCGCTCGGCCCAGCGCCCGTTGCCATCCATGATGATGGCGACGTGGCGCGGCACCTTGGCATTGGCGTCTGGCTGGTTGTCTGGATGAGCGTCGGACATGGATCAGGAATCTCGCCGCGCCGTGAGAATCACCGCCGGAGGGAGGAGGGTTCCCGCAGCGGGCGCATCAGTAAATGGTGTCAGGATGGAACGCCGGATCTCACAGTTCCATCAGGTCTTTTTCTTTGGCGGCGAGCAGCTTGTCGACCTCGGCGATGCGCTTGTCGGTCAATTTCTGGATCGCCTCCTCGGCCTGCCGCTCCTCGTCCTCGGTGATCTCCTTTTCCTTCAGCAGCGCCTTGATGTCGCTGTTGGCGTCGCGGCGGATGTTGCGGATCGCCACCTTGGCCTGCTCGCCCTCGTGGCGCACGATGCGGATCATGTCCTTGCGGCGATCTTCGGTGAGCGGTGGCAGGGGCACGCGGATCACGGTGCCGGAGGTGGCCGGATTCAGTCCCAGGTCGGAGGTCATGATGGCCTTCTCCACCGCGCCCACCATGTTCTTCTCCCAGGGCGTCACGGTCAGGGTGCGGGCGTCGGAGACGGTAATGGTGGCCACCTGACTGAGGGGGGTGGGATTGCCGTAATACTCGACGGTGACATGATCCAGCAGGCTGGTGTGCGCGCGGCCGGTGCGCAACTTGGTCAGCTCGCCCTTCAGCGCCTCGATACTCTTGCCCATGCGGATGTCGGCGTCTTTCTTGATCTCGTTAATCATGGATCCTTTCTCAACTCTGCGTCGATCACCTGGCGGGGTGATCCGGTTTGGAAACGGGTTGCCGCCGATTCAATCGACCAGCGTGCCTTCCTGCTCACCTTTCATGATGGCCATCAGGGCGCCGGGCTTGTTCATGTTGAACACCCGCACCGGCATCTTCTGGTCGCGGCACAGGGCGATGGCGGTGGCGTCCATCACCCCCAGCTTGCGCTCCAGCACCTCGTCGTAGCCGAGGTGGGTGTAGAGTTCGGCGTTCGGGTCCGTGGCGGGATCGGCGGAATACACGCCGTCCACCTTGGTGGCCTTGAGCACCAGCTGGGCGTTGATCTCGATGCCGCGCAGGCTGGCGGCGGAATCGGTGGTGAAGAACGGGCTGCCGGTGCCGGCGGCGAAGATCACCACCCGGCCCTTCTCCAGGTGGCGAATGGCGCGGCGGCGGATGTAGGGCTCGCACACCTGCTTGATGGGCAGCGCCGACAGCACCCGCACCGGCACATGCTGGCGCTCCAGGGCATCCTGCATGGACAGGGCGTTGATCACCGTGGCCAGCATGCCCATGTAGTCGCCATTGGCGCGGTCCATGCCGCTGGCGGCGAGGCTCACGCCGCGGAAGATGTTGCCGCCGCCGATCACCAGCGCCACCTGCACGCCGGCATCCACCAGTTCCTTGATCTCGGCCGCGGTGCGGTCGAGCACGGCGGGGTCGATGCCGAAATCGGCATCGCCCATCAGGGCCTCTCCGCTGAGCTTCAGCAGAATGCGTTGGTAAACGAGTTCACTACCCGCGGAGCTGCCCGTGCCGTCTGTCATCAGGCAGTGCCCTTGGCCTGCGCCATCACTTCCTCGGCGAAGTTCTCGGTCTTCTTCTCGATGCCCTCGCCCACCTCCAGGCGCTCGAAACCGACCACCGTGGCGCCGGCCTTGTTCACCAGCTGCTCGACGGTCTGATCCGGGTCCTTGACGAAGGGCTGGCCCAGCAGGGTCACCTCCTTGAGGTATTTCTTGATGCGGCCGCCGATCATCTTCTCGACGATCTCCGGCGGCTTGCCGCTCTCGGCGGCCTGGGCGGCGAAGATAGCCTTTTCCTTCTCGATCATCTCGGCGGGCACGTCGGCCTCGGAGACGCAGGCGGGATTGCTGGCCGCCACGTGCATGGCGATGTCGCGCGCCAGGGCCTCGTCGCCGCCCTGCAGCTCCACCATCACGCCGATGCGGCCACCGTGCAGGTAGCAACCCAGCACGCCGTCGGTGCTGCGCGAGACGAAGCGACGCACGTTCATGTTTTCGCCGATCTTGGCGATCAGGGCCTTGGTGGTATCGGCGATGCTCGCATCGCCGCCCACGATGGGGGTGGCCAGCAGGGCGTCGATGTCGGCCGGCTGCTCTTTCAGCGCGGTCTCGGCGACGCTGTTGGCGAAGTTGATGAAGTCGTCGCCCTTGGTGACGAAGTCGGTCTCGCAATTGACCTCGACCATCACCGCCTGCTTGCCGTCGTCGCTGGCCTTGAAGGCGATCAGGCCCTCGGCGGCGGTGCGGCCGGCCTTCTTGTCGGCCTTGGCCAGGCCGGTCTTGCGCATCAGCTCGATGGCGGCGTCGATGTCGCCATTGGTCTCCACCAGCGCCTTCTTGCACTCCATCATGCCGGCGCCGGTGCGCTCGCGCAGTTCTTTTACCAACGCTGCAGTAATTGCCATGGTTCGTTCTTCCTCGATCTCAATTTGTACAAAAGGCCCTGCATGCGCAGAGCCAGAAAAGTCAGGGGTCCACCGCCGGCCCGGTAGCCGGGCCGGCGGTGGCGTCTGCCGCAATCAGGCCGATTCGGCCGCCTTTTCCGCCTTCTCCTCGTCGACCTCGACGAAGCTGTCGTCGGTCGCGGAGGCGTCGATGGACAGGGCGCGCGCATCGACGATGGCATCGGCCACGCCACGGGTATAGAGCTGGATGGCGCGGATGGCGTCATCGTTGCCGGGGATGACATAGTCGATGCCGTCGGGATTGGTGTTGGTGTCGACGATGCCGACCACCGGGATGCCCAGCTTGCGGGCCTCGGCAATGGCGATCTTCTCGTGACCGACGTCGATGACGAACAGCGCATCGGGCAGGCCGTTCATGTCCTTGATGCCGCCCAGGCTGCGCTCCAGCTTGGCCAGCTCACGCTTCAACATCAGGCCTTCCTTCTTGGTCAGGCGATCGAAGCTGCCGTCGGCGGCCATGGACTCGAGTTCCTTGAGGCGCTTGACGGACTGCTTGACGGTCTTGAAGTTGGTCAGCATGCCGCCCAGCCAGCGGTGGTTGACGTAGGGCATGCCGACGCGCTCGGCCTGCTCCTTGATGGCCTCCTGCGCGGCGCGCTTGGTGCCGACGAAGAGAATGGTGCCCTTGTTGGCCGCCAGCTTGCCGAGGAAATTGGTGGCCTCGATGAACAGCGGCAGGGTCTTTTCGAGATTGACGATATGAATCTTGTTGCGCTCGCCGAAGATGTACGGCGCCATCTTGGGATTCCAGTAACGGGACTGATGGCCGAAATGGACACCAGCTTCCAGCATTTGACGCATGGTCACTTGAGGCATGTCTAAACTCCTGTGCGTGGGTTGGGCCTCCACGCGCCCCATTGACCAACCCCGGATGAAACACCCAAGGCACCCTGGAAAATGTGTCGGCGCGTGTGCGGATTTGTGAGACAGTGGCGGCGTTTTCGTCAAACGCCTGTCAAAGGTCTCGTTCGATTGCCTTAACGGCGCGGGCTTTATACCATAAACAACCTTTTGCAACAATCAGAAAACGCGCCCGAGCCCGGCTTCAGCACACCCGCCAAGCAGCCGACAAGCCCGTATACACACCCCCCAACCAGCGCCCGGCAACGGGCCGAGATCCCTGAATGAGTATCCAGATAAAGACCCCCGAAGACATCGAAAAGATGCGCATCGCCGGCCAGCTGGCCGCCGAGCAACTGCGCATGATCGCGCCCTACGTCAAGCCCGGCGTGACCACCAACGAACTCAACGACATCTGCCACGACTACACGATCAACGTCCAGCAGGCGATTCCCGCGCCGCTCGACTATCACGGCTTCCCCAAGTCCATCTGCACCTCGGTGAACCAGCAGGTGTGCCACGGCATCCCCAGCGACAAGAAGCTGAAGAACGGCGATATCGTCAACATCGACGTCACCGTGATCAAGGACGGCTACCACGGCGACACCAGCAAGATGTTCTTCGTCGGCGAGCCCTCCATCATGGCGCGGCGCATCTGCCGCGTGGCCCACGAATGCCTGGTGATCGGCATCGAAATGGTCAGGCCCGGCATCCACCTGGGCGACATCGGCGCGGCGATCCAGAAGCACGCCGAGGCCAACAACTGCTCCATCGTGCGCGAATACTGCGGCCACGGCATCGGCAAGCAGTTCCACGAGGAGCCGCAGGTGCTGCACTACGGCGTACCCGGCACCGGCATCATCCTCGAGCCCGGCATGACCTTCACCATCGAGCCGATGGTCAACACCGGCAAGCGCCAAGTGAAGGTGCTGCCGGACGGCTGGACCGTGGTCACCAAGGACCGCAGCCTCTCCGCCCAGTACGAGCACACCCTGCTGGTCACCGACGACGGCGTCGAGGTGCTGACCCGCCTGCCCGGCGACGACCTGTAATCCCCCTGCCCAGCGGTACCCCCATGAACGATATCTCGACGCCCGTCCGCGACTGGTCGCAATTCGACCGCCAGCTGGCCACCACCGACGCGCCCCTGCCGTTGTTCCGCCAGCAGCTGGCGGCAGCCAATGACGAGCTGCAGCGGCGTTTCCTCGCCGGCGAAGCGGTGGACACGCTGGTCCACGCGCGCGCCGGACTGATGGATCAGCTGCTGCGCCGCGCCTGGCAACGACTGGTGACGGCCGACGCCGACGACATCGCACTGGTGGCGGTGGGCGGCTACGGCCGCCACGAACTGCACCCCGGCTCCGACATCGACCTGCTGATCCTGCTCGCCGAAGACCACACCGCCGAGGCCTACGCCGAGGCCATCGAGCGCTTCCTGCTGTTCCTCTGGGATCTGAAGCTGGAAGTGGGCCAGAGCGTGCGCAGCGTGGCCGAGTGCACGCGCCAGGCAGAGCAGGACATCACCGTCGCCACCAATCTCATGGAGGCGCGCCTGCTGTACGGGCCGCGGGACCTGTTCCAGGCCATGAAAGCCGCCGCCGGACCGGACCGGGTGTGGCCCAGCGCCGCCTTCTTCCGCGCCAAGATCGAGGAACAGCAGGCCCGTCACCACCGCTTCCACGACAGCGGTTACAACCTCGAACCCAACATCAAGGAAAGCCCCGGCGGGCTGCGCGACCTGCAGGTCATCGGCTGGGTGGCGAAACGCCACTTCGGCGCCGAGACCCTGCACGACCTGGTGGGACACGGCTTCCTCACCGAACACGAATACCGCGCCCTCAACGAGGCGCAGAACTTCCTCTGGCGGGTGCGCTGCGGCCTGCACTACCTCACCGGCCGGCGCGAGGATCGCCTGCTGTTCGAGCACCAGCGCACCCTGGCCCGGCAGTTCGGCTACCGCGACAAGACCCACAGCATGGCCGTGGAGCAGTTCATGAAGGACTACTACCGCACCGTGCTGCGTCTGTCGCGCCTCAACGAGATGCTGCTGCAGCTGTTCGAGGAAGAGATCCTGCTGGCCGACGAGCCCGGCGAGCCGCTGCCCCTGTGCGAGAACTTCCAGGCCCGCCATGGCTACCTCGAAGCGGTCGGCGACGACATCTTCCTGCGCAAGCCCACCGCCCTGCTGGAGCTGTTCGTCACCATGGCCCGCCACCCCGAGCTGCGCGGCGTGCGCGCCGGCACCATCCGCCTGGTGCGCGACCACCGCTACCTGATCGACGAGGCCTTTCGCCGCAATCCCGAGGCCCACCGCCTGTTCATCGAGCTGTTCCGCCAGGGCGCCGGCCTCACCCACGAACTGCGGCGCATGAACCGCTACGGGGTGCTGGCCGCCTACCTGCCGGTGTTCGGCCACATCGTCGGGCAGATGCAGCACGACCTGTTCCACATCTACACCGTGGACGAACACACCATGTTCGTGGTGCGCAACCTCAGGCGCTTCACGGTGCCCGAATTCCACCACGAGTTCCCCCTGTGCAGCGACATCATCGCGCGCATCAAGAAACAGGAGGTGCTGACCCTGGCCGGCTTCTTCCACGACATCGGCAAGGGCCGCGGCGGCGACCACTCCCTGCTCGGCGCCGCCGACGCGGTGGAATTCTGCCGCGAGCACGGCATGGGCGAATACGATACCGAGCTGGTGAAGTGGCTGGTGGAAAACCACCTCATCATGTCCACCACCGCGCAGCGCAAAGACATCTCGGACCCCGACGTGATCAGCGAATTCGCCCATCGCGTGGGCAGCCAGAAGCGCCTCGACCACCTCTACCTGCTGACCGTGGCCGACATCCGCGCCACCAGCCCCAGCCTGTGGAATTCATGGAAGGACGCCCTGCTCGCCGACCTCTACCGCGCCACCTCACGCGCCCTGCGCCGCGGCCTGGACAACCCGCTGGCGCATCAGGACCTGATCCGCGAGACCCGCGCCCAGGCCCTCGGCCTGCTCACCCGCCGCGGCTGCGACAAGGCCGCCGTGCACGCCTTCTGGCAGGGCCTCAACGACGACTACTTCCTGCGCCACTCGGCGGAAGAGATCGCCTGGCAGACACGCAGCATCCTCGAAAAACCGGAGGGCGACGACCAGGCCATGGTACGCGCCTGGGGCAAGACCCACCGCGGCGGCACCGAGATCTTCGTCTACACCCGCGACCGCGAATCCCTGTTCGCCACCATCACCGCCACCCTCGAACAGCTCGGCCTGGACATCATCGACGCGCGCGTCATCACCTCCCGCGACCAATACGCCCTGGACACCTTTCTGGTGCTGGATCACAACGGCGAGGCCATCACCGACCCGCAACGCCTAGAGGAGATTCAGCAGCGTCTCACGCAGCAACTGGCCCGTGGGGAGCTACCCCCGCAGCAAAAGGGGCGCCTGAGCCGGCGGCAGAAATACTTCCCCATCGCCACCGAGGTCTGGTTTCGCGACGACCTGAACAACCGGCGCACCGTCATGGAGGTGATCACCAGCGACCGGCCCGGCCTGCTGGCGCGCCTTGCCCGCGCCCTGCTGGCCTGCGGCGTCTTGTTGCAGAGCGCCAAGATCGCCACCTTTGGCGAGCGCGCGGAGGACATCTTCTTCGTCACCGACGGCCAGGGGAATCCGCTCGACTCGGCCCAGTTCGACTGTCTGCGCGAGTCCATCAAGCGGCTTTTGGAAGAGTAAACCCAATCGTTGCATAAATTCCGCGCACAAACAGCGGGCGACACGGGATGTGGAATCGACCACGAGAATCAACGCAAAGAACGCCAAGGCGCAGAGGACGCAAAGGAAACCCTTTCACCTGAATCCGTATCTTCAGGGCGGATGCAGAGTGCAAGATATTGGTTTCACAGTGTTTTCAAAAAATCTTGGCTTCACCCATAGGTTAAGCGGGCGTTTTTTGGAAGCGCTGTGGAATCAAGGGCTTGTGCTATGCGCCGTCATGAAGGTACGGATTCAGGTTTCAATGAACCTTTGCGTCCTCTGCGCCTCTGCGACCTCTGCGTTTCATGCCATTCCCGGCGACAACCTCGGATTTCACGTCGTCTTACTTTCTGTCTATGTAGCTGGATCGCACTATCAGTGAACGCCTGCGGAAAGGGCGCCACATACAGTAACGCCTGGAAATACCGGGATGTGCGCAATTTTTGATCTGTTTTTTTGCAACTAACAGGTAAAACCTGAATCCGTAGATTCAGGCGGGACAGGCCGCGCCGGCGATCAGCGCAAGCCCCACGCAATACCGGCCGACTCGGCGATGGCCTTCAGCGCGCTCAAGCGCGAATCGAAGCGCGCATGGGCCTCCTCGCCCACCATGTCCAACTGCATTTGCAGATTGATGATCATTTCCGCTATGCGAACCCTGTCATCCTCGCTGAGCTGGTCGGCATTGGTTTCGTCCACCCCCTGCAAGGCCTCTTCCAGTTGGGAAAGAATAAGCTCAACATCTATCATCACAGTCCCTCAGACTACACCCGAAGCCATGGCCTCAAGCGGATACTCATCGTGACAGACCGCGTCCGCTGCGTATCTTTCAAACCTGCGACACAACCCTGTGGGTTGCACCTAGCTGCAAATATACAAACACTTCAAGGCAGATGCCATCCGTATTATCCCGACTCGGCGGCCGGCTCCGCCTGCTGGATGAATTCCAGCGCATTGCCATCGGGGTCGCGGCAAAACAACGCGGCGCGCCCGGAGCGGCTGCGGCCGATGGCCACCCCCGCCGCCGCCAGCCGGCTTGCCAGGGCGTCGAGATCTGCGACCAGAAAGGCCACGTGGCGGTCACGGCCGCCATGCGCGGGACGGCCCGACACCGGGTCCGGATTGGGCAGTTCCAGCAGATGGATCTGTTGCCGCCCGCCCAGTTCCAGCCACGCCCCGGGGAAACCCAGATCGGGGCGATCCGCGACCACCGCCAGGCCCAGGACATCCCGATAAAAGTCCAGCGAGCGGGCCGTGTCGCGCACGATGAAACTCACATGGGTGATGGATTGAATGGTCATTTCACGGTCTCCTGATATCGTCATGAACCTACGGATTCAGGCTACGGACCCAGGTCGCTGCCTTTCCTGTTGCATGGCCTCCGCCGCGCCGCGCGCCGCGAACCAGGCTCCCAGCACGATCAGCGCGCCGCCCAGCCATTCCGTCATCGTCACCACCTCGTCCGTCAGCCACTGCGACGACACCGCCCCCGCCACCAATTCGAACAACATGATGATGGCCGAGCGGTGCACGGGCATGTGCGACACGCCATAGACCACCGTCAGCCCGGCGAGGATGATGCCCACCCCGCCCAACAAGGCCGCGGCGCCCCACACCGCCGGACTCACGGTGGGAAACGCCAGCCCCGCCAGCCACAGCCAGACGCCGGCCACCAGCACCACGCCGCCCACACTGACGAACACCCGCAGCGATTCCGACAGATGTTGCAGACGCCGCACCAGCACGTTGGAGAGGGAAAAGGCCAGCCCGGCGCTGAGCGCCAGCCAGTCGGCCCGATCCTGCGGCCAGGGCAGGCCCAGGCGCGGATTCCACAGCATCACCACCGCCCCCAGGGTCGCCAGCGCCAGGGTCAGCCAGCCCGCGCGCGAGGGCCGCTCGCCCAGCCACCACCAGCCCAGCAGGGTGCTCCACAGCGGCGACAGGTAGAACAGCAACAGCACCCGCAGCACGTTGCCTTCCAGCATCGCCAGCACGAAGGCGGTGTTCATCCAGCCGCCGGCCAGGGCCAGCAGCAACAGCAGCCAGGGATATGCGCGCAGCTCGCGGCGTCGCGGCCAGGCCAGCAGGGCCGCCACCAGGGTGGCGGCACCGAAGATGATCCAGGTCGTCCACAGGCCGGCCAGGCCCGCCGCCTCCAGCTGCCGCAGCGGATACCAGATGCCGCCCCAGAAGGTGGCGGCAAACAGCAATGCCAGCACCGGCAGCCAGTTGATGGGGCTTCGAGAGGGGGTAATGCCGGAAGTGCTGCTCACTGATTCGCCGTGTATCCGTTGCCGTTCTTGGGTATACTACGCGGCCTGTTTTCACTGCCCGCCCCGCGCCGCTTCTCCAAAACAAAAAACCCGATGAACCCGGATCTTAACAGGCTACAGCCGTACCCGTTCGAAAAGCTGCGCCGGCTCAAGGCGGGTCTGCAGGCGCCCACGGACAAGCCGCCCATCGCGCTCTCCATCGGCGAGCCGAAGCATGCGCCGCCGCACTTCGTGGTGGAGGAAATGATCAGCCACCTGCATGGCCTGGAGAACTATCCACTCACCAAGGGCGGCCCCGCCCTGCGCGAGGCCATCGCCGCCTGGCTGCAGCGCCGCTTCGGCGCCCGCGTGGACGCAGAGACCCAGGTGCTGCCCGTCAACGGCACCCGCGAGGCCCTGTTCGCCTTCGCCCAGGCGGTGGTGGACCGCTCGACCGCCCCGCTGGTGGTGATGCCCAACCCCTTCTACCAGATCTATGAAGGCGCCGCTCTACTGGCCGGCGCCGAGCCGTGGTTCCTCAACACGCTGGCCGACACGGATTTCGTGCCGGACATCGAGGCCGTGCCCGCGGACGTCTGGCGGCGCTGCCAGCTCGTCTACCTGTGCTCGCCGGGCAACCCCACCGGCGCGGTGGCCGACGCCGACACCCTGCGCCGGCTGATCGAGCTGGCCGATGCGCACGACTTCGTGATCGCCGCCGACGAGTGCTATTCGGAGATCTACTTTGACGAGGCCGAGCCGCCGGTGGGCCTGCTGCAGGTGGCGGCGGACATGGGCCGCGACGACTTCCGCCGCTGCGTGGTGTTCCACAGCCTGTCCAAGCGTTCCAACCTGCCGGGCCTGCGCTCCGGCTTCGTCGCCGGCGATGCCGAGGTGCTGGCCAGGTTCCTGCTCTACCGCACCTACCACGGCTGCGCCATGCCGCCGCCAACACAAGCCGCCAGCACCAAGGCCTGGGGCGACGAGGCGCACGTGCGCGCCAACCGCGACCTGTACCGGGAAAAATTCGACGCCGTGCTGGACATCCTGCAACCGGTGTTGAAGGTGGAGCGCCCGCAGGCCGGTTTCTACCTGTGGCCGGAAACGCCGGTGAGCGACGAGCAGTTTGCACGCGATCTGTTCGCCCGGCAGAACGTCAACGTGGTGCCTGGCAGCTACCTGTCGCGGGAGGCCCACGGCGCCAATCCGGGCCGCAACCGCGTGCGCATGGCGCTGGTGGCGCCCCTGCAGGAATGCATCGAGGCGGCGAAGCGTATTCGCCGTTATGTCGAATCACTGAACTAACACTATTTAGAGGACTGAATAATGGCAGACCTGAAGCAAGTCATCGAAGATGCCTTCGAGAACCGCGCCGAGATCACCCCGCGCACCGTCGATACCCACGTCAAGGAATACGTCAACGAGGCCATCCGCCTGCTCGACAGCGGCGAACTGCGCGTGGCGGAGAAGATCGACGGCGACTGGGTGGTCAACGAATGGCTGAAGAAGGCGGTGCTGCTGTCGTTCCGCATCAACGACAACGAATTCATGAAGGGCGGCTTCACCAACTACTTCGACAAAGTGGTCTCCAAGTATTCCGAATACAACGCCCGCGACTTCCGCGAGGCCGGGGTGCGCGTGGTGCCGCCCGCCTCGGTGCGCAAGGGCTCCTACATCGCCCCCTCGGTGGTGCTGATGCCCTCCTACGTCAACATCGGCGCCTACGTCGATTCCGGCACCATGGTCGACACCTGGGCCACGGTCGGCTCCTGCGCGCAGATCGGCAAGAACGTGCACCTGTCCGGCGGCGTCGGCATCGGCGGCGTGCTGGAACCCTTGCAGGCCGCGCCCACCATCATCGAGGACAACTGCTTCATCGGCGCCCGCTCCGAGGTGGTCGAGGGCGTCATCGTCGAGGAAGGCTCGGTGATATCCATGGGCGTGTACATCGGCCAGAGCACCAAGATCTACGACCGCGAGACCGGCGAGGTCAGCTACGGCCGCATCCCCGCCGGTTCGGTGGTGGTATCCGGCAACCTGCCCTCCAAGGACGGCAGCTACTCCCTGTACTGCGCGGTGATCGTCAAGAAGGTGGATGCCAAGACCCTCAGCAAGGTCGGCATCAACGAGCTGCTGCGCGACATCTGAAACAACCAATCGCAGGAGCGGGCCATGCCCGCGATGGAAGGATAGAAAACAACCTCCATGTGGGAGCGACTTCAGTCGCGAAAAATGATGGTTCGCCAGGCTTCGCGGCTGAAGCCGCTCCCACAATTGTTTTTTCCTGGAATGGATTATCGTGGGCATGGCCCGCTCCTACGTTTCGCAAATTTGGAGAGCCGCATGACCACCCTCTACGGCATCAGCAACTGCGACACCGTGCGCAAGGCCCGCAAGTGGCTGGAGACGCACGAGGTGCCCTTCACCTTCCACGATTTCCGCAAGCACGGACTGGCAGAGGAGGATCTGCGAGCCTGGGCCGATGCGGCAGGCTGGGAGACCCTGCTCAACCGCCGTGGCGTCACCTGGCGCAAGCTGCCGGAGGCACAGCGCGAGGGCGTGGACGAAGCCCGGGCCATCGCCCTGATGCTGGACAACCCGACCCTGATCAAGCGCCCGGTACTGGTCACCGACGACGGCCAGGCCCACGTCGGCTTCAAACCCGGCTATTACGAAACCATTTTCCCGCGAGGCTGACGACGTGTCCGAAACCCTGCAACTGGCCAAGGCCCTCATCGCCCGCCGCTCCGTCACCCCGGAGGACGCCGGCTGCCAGGCGCTGATGATCGAACGCCTGCAGGCCATCGGCTTCCACGTCGAGCGCCTGCGCTTCGGCGAGGTGGACAACTTCTGGGCGCGGCGCGGCGACGCCGAACCCCTGTACGCCTTCGCCGGGCACACCGACGTGGTACCCAGCGGCGAGGAGTCCAACTGGAAGTATCCCCCCTTCGAGCCGACCATCGCCGGCGGCCTGCTCTACGGCCGCGGCGCGGCGGACATGAAGGGCAGCCTGGCGGCCATGGTCACCGCCTGCGAGCGTTTCATTGCGGAACACCCGGACCACACCGGCTCCATCGGCTTCCTCATCACCAGCGACGAGGAAGGCCCGGCGGTGAACGGCACGGTGAAGGTGGTGGAACACCTGGAGGCGCGCGGCGAGAAGATCACCGGCTGCCTGGTGGGCGAGCCCTCCTCCACCGCCCATATCGGCGACGTGATCAAGAACGGCCGCCGCGGCTCGCTGGGCGGCAAGCTCACGGTGCGCGGCGTGCAGGGCCACGTGGCCTACCCGCACCTGGCCAGCAACCCCATCCACCTCGCCGCCCCCGCGCTGGCGGAACTGGCGGCCGCGCAATGGGACACAGGCAACGAATTCTTCCCCGCCACCACCTTCCAGATCTCCAACATCAACGCAGGCACCGGCGCCACCAACGTGATCCCCGGCGAGCTGTCGGTGTGGTTCAACTTCCGTTTCTCCACCGAGGTCACCCCCGAGGAACTCCAACGACAAGTGGAGGCCATTCTCGACCGCCACGGCCTCGACTACGAACTGAAGTGGGAACTCTCCGGCCTGCCCTTCCTCACCCCCAGCGGCGAGTTGGTGGACGCCGCGGTGAAGGCCGTGCGGGCGGTCACCGGCCGCACCCCCGAACTCTCCACCGCCGGCGGCACCTCCGACGGCCGCTTCATTGCCCCCACCGGCGCCCAGGTGCTGGAGCTGGGCCCGCTCAACGCCACCATCCACAAGGTGGACGAATGCGTCAGCGTGGCCGACCTCGACCTGTTGTCACAGATGTACGAGCACATTCTGCAGGAACTGCTGCTGCGCCAGATCCGGCCTCCCTGCCGCTGATTCCCGACCTCTCGGGAGTTGGTGCGCAAGCCGGGGAACGGGAGCCGAGGCCGGACCACGATATCCAACGCAAAGAACGCAAAGGCGCAGAGGACGCAAAGATTTTCTGAAAAAATTTCCTTTGCGTCCTCTGCGCCTTTGCGAGCTCTGCGTTTCATTCCATTTCCCGGCGGTAAACCTGGAAAGCCTTTCTCCGTGCCTCCGTGCCTCCGTGCCTCTGTGGTGAAAAACAGCCGGATCAGTGATGCCGATGCCCGCCCTCGGCCAGCTGCAGTTGCTGCACGAAGGGATCGGCCTCCAGGTCGCCCAGGTCGGCGTAGTCGAGGTGGTCGTAGTCGCCGCTGTCGGCAAAGGACGGTGACACGGCCTCCCCCGTCTGCAAATCCAGCAGATGGATGCTCACCTCGCGGTCGCCATAGACACGTCTCACCAGGGCCGGCAGTTGCACCTCGGCCAGCCACCAGATCTCCATGTCGACGCCATTCACCTGGCCCAGGTAGCGCTCGGCCTGACGCCCCAGCACCGCCACCTGACCGCTGCGCGTCAGCTGCCGCAGCACGGCGGGATCGATCACGCCTGTCAGCTGTTTCCAATCGGGATAGCGTCCCAGGGAACGCAGGTCGCCCGCGGTGTAGTCCACGCTCTTGCGGGCCCCGGTAAAGAGGTGGCTGTACTCGATGGCGCCAGGATCGGCGCGCTGCCAGCGCTGGCGCTGGCTCTCGCCCGCGTTCCACACCTCGACCTGCCGCGCCGAGCGCAGCAGGTGCCAGCGATGCCGGCTGGCCTGTGGTCGCCGCGCCAGCTGGATGCTGCGGGTCTCGTACTGCGCGGCGATCAGGGGGACTTCCTTGCGCGCCCCGTCCGCGGCCTGGGCCTGGACGCCGAGCAACACGGCCCCCAGGATGACGGCCAGATAGATACCTGTCTTCATGGATTCATCTCCGAAATTCACGAAAAAAGACGGGAAGGGAGCGCCCGGCGCCCCCTTCCCTGTCACTTTGTGCAGCGGGCCTTTCGGCCCTGACTGCGTTCAGTCTTCCTCGTGGTGACGCGGCTTGCGCTCGGCACGCTGGAGCTTGCGATCCATGCGGGTCGCCTCGCGCATCACGTGATAGATGACGTTCTGCTCCTGCACGCCGTGCACCATGTACGCGCCCGGGCCACCGGCATAGATGGCCACGTCTTCGCCGGCATGGGTCTCGGAGGACAGCGGCACCAGCGCCTCCTGGTGGAAGCCCTGGCCTTCCGTGTCCACGGCGCTCAGGTCCGTGCGGCTGCCGGCGTTGATGGGCTCGCCGTAGACGGTATCGCCACCCACCTCAAGGTCGTGGAAACCACGGCCATTGGTGTAGCCCAGGGTGGTGTAGGGCATGCCGTCCTTGGCCAGCTGCGCGTAGGGATTGGGGTTGCCGGCGCTGTCGTTGCCCACCACCTTGCCGAGGATGGGATTGCCGCGCGTCGGGTAGCCGGCGATGGTGAACACGTGGCTGTGGTCGGCGGTCACCAGGATCAGCGTCTCCTCCATGTCGACGTTCTCCATGGCCGCCTTCACGGCATGGGAGAACTCGATGGCGTCGGTGAGCGCGCGATAGGCATTGCCGGCGTGATGGCCGTGGTCGATGCGGCCGGACTCCACGTGCAGGAAGAAACCCTTGTCGTTGTTGTCCAGCACGTCGATGGCCTTGACGGTCATCTCGGAGAGGCTGGGCTCGCCGCCGGCGTCCGTGGCACGGTCGAACTCGTACTCCATGTGCGAGCTTTCGAACAGCCCGAGCAGATGGTCCACCTCATTGGCGTCGATGGCCTCGAACTGTTCGCGGTTCCACACGTAGGCGGCGTCATCATAGTTGGCCAGCCATTCGGCGGTCAGGTCGCGGCCGTCCTTGCGCTTGCCGTTCTTGCCCTCGCCATCGACCTGCTCGCGCGGGATGAAGTGACGGCGTCCGCCACCCATGGCCACTTCCAGGCCGTCGCCGTAGGGGAACTCGATGAGCTGGCGAGCGATGTCCTTGCAACCATTCTGGCGCGCCTCGTCGGTGAGCTTGTCGTCGCTCTCCCAGTTGCGCTCCGGCACGTGGGCATAGGTGGCGGCGGGCGTGGCGTGGGTGATGCGCGCGGTGGTCACCACGCCGGTGGACAGCCCGGCCATCTCCGCCTGTTCGAGGAAGGTGGTCAGCTCGTTGCCGATGGAACTGGCGCAGTTGCCACGCTCCACGTACTGGTTGACGGCGATCACCCCGGCCTTGGACTTCACCCCGGTCATCATGGCGGTCATGGTGCCGGCCGAGTCCGGCGTCTGCTGGTTGGTGTTATAGGTCTTGGACAAGGCCACGTAGGGCAGCAGTTCGAAGGCGAGGCGGTTCTCCTCGCCGTTCTCGCCGCGCAGCTGGCCTTCGAGGATGCGCGCGGCGGTGGCGGTGGAGATGCCCATGCCGTCGCCGACGAAGAGGATCACGTTCTTGGCGCGATGCTTGTTCTTGTGCAGATGCCGGGCCTGTTTCACGGCCTGGGCGCCATCACGGTACCACTGCTCGGGTGACTCGGCCTGCGCAACATTACCCAATGAAAGGCCAATGGCCAGAGAGAGGGCGGATACGGAAAGACGGGGATGTTTCATGCGGGTGACTCCTGTGCGGTAGATAGAGAACACGGACAACAGGCGCACAGGGTAGAGAGGCTTTGGGTCAGAACGATGACGGCATTCTGAAGAATTTGTGACAGGGGCAGGAAGGCAGGAGGTGACAACGAAGCCACGGAGTGCTAAACGTTGAACTATTCAGCTCACCACAGAGACACGGAGGCACAGAGAAAGGCGCTTCAGGTTCATGCCGGGAATGGAATGAAACGCAGAGGCCGCAAAGGCGCAAAGGGCGCAAAGGAAATCCTTTCAGAAAACCTTTGCGCCCTTTGCGTTGGATATCGTGGTCCGGCCTCCGGTGCCAACGCCCCCTGATTCACCACAGAGACACGGCGTTCACGGAGAAATGAAATACCAGCTCGTCGGGGCAGGCCACATCGC
>Ga0256839_1000753_pt1 | contig 41362 bp, 31 predicted proteins | sample 354166metaG_FD_185968 | JGI IMG/M metagenome (GOLD analysis project Ga0256839, IMG submission 185968) | Hydrothermal vent microbial communities from Mid Atlantic Ridge, Atlantic Ocean - 354-166 | ecosystem: Environmental > Aquatic > Marine > Hydrothermal vents | place: Atlantic Ocean: Mid...
TTGTGCCATCATAAACATCAATATTAATGCTGGCCGTACCGCTTTGATAATCGAGATCAAAAACAGCCACACCGTTATCTGCAATATCAAAAGTGTAAGTGGCCAGACCATCGTTGGCGGTGGCATCCGCAAAATTAAGTGCAGTGCCGGTATTGAGTGTCCAGGTGCCGGTGGCGCTTTGTGTGTCCAGCACAATATTGCCAGTGTAGCCGGTATACGTTGCACCACCTGATAATTTAGCGGTAACAGTAATGGATTCCGTCAAGCAATGAATGCCTGTATTGTTATGTGAAATGACAAAATGATCCAGTGTTGAACTACAGGGGTGTGTGGCGTTCATGTCAGCCTGGATTTCGATCTGGCTGCGCACCGTGCTATAAATACGCGCCTCATCAATGGAGCCATTGGCCGAATTACCTGTCATGGGGCCCACTACATATGAACTGCGGTTATCACCAAAATACAGTGTATCCAGCTCCCCCATTACGCCGTTGGTGGGATAAACCTGTGAGACATCGAGATTACCGTTTATATAAATTTGCAACCGGTCGTTTGGAAGATCCCAGGTAGCAGCGATGTGTACCCAGACATTGGCGGCAAAGTTGTTATTACCACCTTCGGGGCGCCAATCACCATCCGCACTGTCTTCCAGGCCAAAGCTCAGGCGACTGTTGTTTTGCAACGATAGGTAAAAATATTTTCCGGTACTGGCCAGGGAAGCATCCATTAACTGACGATCACCATTATTGCCGTCCCAAGGCACGTTGCTCTTGTACCAAAAACTAATGGTACCTGTATTGCCAACATCGTTATTGATGTCAACGCCAGTATCGACAGCATCATAAATTGCGCTTGATGTATTGGAGGGGATATCACCATAACCACAAGTACCCGGATTGCCGATGACAACCGGACTTGTACTTGCAGGTGTGGCTGTGCCGACGGCGACACCATGATTCCCGTTACCGCTGCTGTCCACCACACTGCCCCATGTGATTTCATCCATTGCATAATAGGCCAATGCATCCGTAGGGCAAGGCCGTGTTTCCATCATGGCGACACCGACCTGTGCAGCACTAAGGGCTGCATTGTAAATACGCACTTCATCAATCATGCCGTCAAATTCACGGCCACTGAAACCCTGGTCGGCACCAATTTGTAACGGGTCATTATTATTGATGAGATTTTCAGCATACGCCGTTGATCCACGATTAATGCCATCGATATAAATTATCTGACTGCCGCTGTTGGAATAGACAATGGCAATGTGATACCAGGTTCCCGGAGTCAGTATTACACCACTGCTGTTAAACTGGCGAACACTACCTCCAGAATTTTGCCACCACCAGTTAATGTTAGCGCTGCTGTTAATATGAAATTCATAATTTTCATCTTTGGAGAGAATGCTCATTAACCCGCTGCCGGGAATGGAGTTCGGTCTGATCCAGGTCATCACCGTCAGATTGTCAGATATATCCAGTAGTGCATTATCAGCAATTTCCACAAAATCAGTGCTGCCGTTGAGTGCCGCGCCATTGCATACTTGTGCAGGTGCTGTGGTTGCAGAACCCATGCGCACCCCGTCAAGTCCGTTACCGGTGCTATCAACGACTTCACCTGCTGCACCCGTCCAGCTGACTTCATCCATACGCCATTCCCCAACTGCCGCAGGTAACGTGACGGGTGGTGCGCCATTGAACTCCACAACAAACCAGCCGATGTCCGCGCTTTGCCCGGTAAAATTACGGCGCATATCAATGGAGGTTGATGACAGTCCCAATGTGACCGAGCTGACACCGGTAATATCATCACCATTATAGTTATTCATGCCCATGTTTTGTCCGCTATAGGCCTGTACTGATGCAAATGCTACGGAACGATTGGTATCAATGGCAGTAATCGCAATGGTGTTTTGTGCATCGCCACTGTTAAGGCGCTCGCTGCCATGTTGCACAGAACTGCCATCATTCAATTCCACCACCTGCCAGACAATTTCATCAATTCGATCACCAACAGAATCACGATCAATGCGCAATGTTGTGGAGTCAATCAGTTGCGCACGAATCATGCGCTCGTCAACATCCGGGCCGGAATGCGGGCTGAGAAACCCCACCAACGCAAAACTGGTAGCCGTATTGACCGCTGTTGGTAAAGTAATATTGACACTGCCGGTGCTGCTGGACATGGCAGAGCTGCCCGTTTGCACATTAATATCTGCTGCGTTGGTAAACTCCACGACTTGCCAGGCAATGATATGGCTACTGTTGCCATTGCTGGCCCTGAACTGCACATTGGTATTACTGGTCAGCCTGCCGGTGGAGGGGTCATCTGAACTCCAGATTGAATCCGTATTTCGGGGAGTTTTTGAGAACAATACAAAGGCCTGGCTGGTAGAGCTGACGGCGGTAATGGGCACATTCAGTGTCGCAGAAGTTTGATTCACTTCGCCCCGTTGTACCGACACACCGGAACTGAATTCCACGACGTACCATTGAATATTAATGGTTGAGGTTTCATTGGTTACCCGCACAAATTCAACGGCAGTACCCGCACTGTTGATTCTCCCCCGCACGGTAGAGCCTGGTGGCCGATTACTGGAGGAGCGAGTTTGAAACATCAAAAAAGACCGGCCAGGATCAACAGCAGTAATACTGACTGATGTAGTGCCGTTACCGGAACTGGTTGTTATACCACTTTGTACCTGATTGATAATCGCAGAATGAGCCGCAGAAAAATTCCCGGAAAAACATAAAAAAGCAACTACCCATAAAGCCCGGGCAATAAACGTTATTGGCAAAACAGCATCTCGAAATGCTCTTGCCAAAATTGTTTTTTTTTCACGGCATAAAAACAGCGTCACAATGTTTTTCCCAAAAAAACAAGCCAGGCAGCTTGCGCGGCCTGGCTTGTTTTCGATAGTTTTTCACGATAAAGGCAACAGCTGCCCTGGTGATAAACCGGGCCGTCAGTTAACAGCCTGTGCCAAGAACAGTGCTAATAACCGGAGCAGCAGGGGCGACTGCTTCTGTATAAGTAAAGCTGCAGGTACCTGAGCCATTGGTAATGGTTAATACAACAGGTGGACCAGGAACGGTTGATCCCTGAAAATCCAGTCCCGCGCCGACATTAAGGCCAGCCAGATTAGCGATGGTGGTGGCATCTGGATAACCATTTTGATAGGTGACAGGAGTGCCTTCAATGGTTGCTGTCGTGTTGTCAATTAAAAATGCTGCATGGGCAATAGCTGCTGCAGAGGAAACGGCACCGCGTGCTCCAGCAATGGATGCACCTTCTGCCCGGGTAGACAGGTCGGCAAATTTTGGTAAGGCTGTTGCCGCCAGAATTCCCAGAATAACAATCACCATTACCAGTTCAATGAGGGTAAAACCGCTTTGTTTCTTCATGTCACTTCTCCAGCTTTATATACTTTAATGTGTCAATAATTCGGGGCGGTTGTACCCACAATTGCTCTGACGTGGCCCCATTCCTTGTAACTATCGGTCTTGCGGAAAAAAATCTTTACCTATTCTTAATTATTTATTTGAGTGTCACTTCAGACAAATTCCACATAGGAAGAAATACACCCAGGGCCAGCACTAACACAATGCCTGCAATGATCACCGTTAATATAGGCTCAATGCGCGCGCTGAGTTTATCGATATCATTTTCAACTTCAGCCTCATAAAATAAAGCGACTTCGGCCAATAGCGTATCAATAGAGCCGGTCTCTTCACCCACGGCCATCATTTGCATCACCAGGGCATCAAATAAACCGGTAGCCGCAGCAGTGCGTGTAATGGACTCACCGCGCTCGATGCCCGTTTGCATGCCCAGCAAGCGTTCTTCTACATAATGATTGTCCAGCGCCTTGGCCACCACAGTCAGCGCGGTGATCAGTGGTACTCCTGATTTTATGGACATGGAAAAAAGTCGTGTAAAGCGTGCCAGCGTGGCGCGATAAATAATATCGCCAGCCAGTGGTAGTTTGAGTTTTTGTTTGTCCCAGCGATAACGTCCATTATCCGTTTTTATGTAATACCGAATGCTCAGTGTCATCACCAGAAATATACCCAGCAGTTCCGGCCAATAAGCCACACTAAAATTTGAAACATTCATCAGGATCAATGTTGGCAGAGGCAGTTCCGCGCCAAACCTGGAAAACACACCGGCAAAGGAAGGAATTACAAATAAATTAATAATAGCGATAGCAACGGAAATGGCGATGAGTACAAAGCCAGGATAACGCAGTGCAGATTTAATCTGATTGCGTGTACGTTTGTCACGTTCTATATACCGTGCCAGCTGATTAAAAATTTCATCCAGTTGACCGGTGGTTTCACCAATACGGATCATCGATACATAAAACAGCGAAAATATTTCAGGGTGCTCATTAAATGATGTCGCCAGATCCCGGCCGGACTCCAGGCTCATAGTGACATTACGAATAGCTTCGGCCAGCGTGGCATTTTTGGTGGATTGTGACAAACCATGCATGGCACTCAACATGGGTACGCCCGCTTTGGTGAGACTGTACATTTGTCGGGAAAACTGAATAATGTCTGTGTCGGTTACTTTTTCGGTAAAAAATTTACCAAAATCAATTTCAGTAGAAGCACCCGTTTTTGCCGGATTGATATTAATGGGTATAACGCCATTCTCCAATAATTGCGAAGCCACGGCATCTGAACTCACGGCTTCCATGGTACCTTCAATGGCATCTCCTCGATGACCACGCGCCTTGTATTCAAAGAGTGGCATAAATTAATCCATCAGATTCCGGTTAATGCTCAATCAATCCAGCCACTGATACGGATAACTTCATCAATGGAAGTTAGACCTCGTTCAGCCAAAGCCAGACTGTTTTCCAATAGGGGTGTAAACTGTTCTTGTGCTAATGCATGTTTTTTGAATTCGGTATAATTTTGATGCCGCAAGGCATCGGCAAGCTCGCTGGTAATATCCAGCATTTCGTGTACGGCGGTACGACCGTGATAACCGGTATGCCCGCAAGCAGGACAGCCCGTACCGTGTTGAAACGTCATTTCTGCTAAACGCTCTTCGCCCACTACCGCTTTCAACCAAGCCAGTTGACCCGCATCCAGCGTATGGGCAGCAGTACATTTATCACAGATACGGCGTACCAGACGTTGTGCAACAATGGCATGCACTGCTGAAGCCACCAGAAAACCTTCCACACCCATATCGATAAGTCGTAATGCGGTACTGATGGCATCATTGGTATGCAATGTTGACATCACCAGATGGCCGGTAATTGAGGCCCGCAAGGCAATTTCTGCAGTTTCCTGATCACGAATCTCGCCAACGAGAATAATGTCCGGGTCCTGGCGCAATGTGCTGCGCAATACTCGCGCAAAATCCAGGCCCACTTTTTGATTGATTTGCACCTGATTGATTCGGGGTAAACGATACTCCACCGGGTCTTCTACGGTGATAATCTTTTTTTCCGGTGTATTTAATTCATTTAATGCAGCATACAGCGTTGTGGTTTTACCACTACCCGTTGGCCCAGTGACCAGCAATAAACCGTGAGGCCGATGAATAGCTTTTTCCAGCCGGATGCGAATATCATCCGACAAGCCAATTTGATTCAAACCCTGTACACCCGTGGAGTGATCCAGCAAGCGCATTACCACAGCCTCACCATATTGAGTCGGCATCGTGGAAAAGCGAACATCCACCGCTTTATTTTTTAACTTGATATTAAAACGACCATCCTGTGGTAAACGTCGTTCGGCAATATCCAGGCTTGCCATCAGTTTCAGGCGGGACACCAGAGCAGGCACAATGGCCTTTTCATCCATCACTTGTTCATATAAAACACCATCAATGCGACGGCGAATACGCAACACGGTTTCGTCCGGTTCGATGTGAATATCAGAGGCATTGGTTGCCATGGCCTCTTCAAATATTGTTTCAATCAAACGGACGACCGGCGCATCAGACTGACTGACAATTTTGTCTAAGGTCGCCAGATCAAAGACATTTTCTATCATGTCTTCGCCGATCTCTGTGGCAAGGCTTTGTATTTCAGTGCCGTGTTGGTAAACCTTATCGATGGCAGCGACAAGGTCGCCCTCTTTTACTACGGCAACTTTAATCGGGCCTTTTACCACCCGCACCAAGTCATCGTAGGCAAAAATATTGGTCGGGTCAGCCATGCCAACCAGTAAGCCATCTGGTGTATCTTCCAGTGCCAATGCCCGGAATCGACGCGCCGCTGTTTCCGGGATTCTATTTACGATGTCCGGTTTGAACTGAAAAATGCTCAAATCGACAAAAGGGACATTGAGCTGACGAGACAATAAATTAAGTACGTCATCTTCTTTTACATAACCATTTTCGATCAGGACACGCCCAAGTTTGTGGCCGGATTTTTTCTGTTCATTCAGCGCTGCAATCAATTGGCTTTCGGAAATGAGTTTGTGCTCAACCAGCAAATCACCCAGGCGAATGCGTTTTATTTGTGCCGACATGTTTATTTCTCAAACTCATTTATCACATGATTAGCTTTTGTATGCACGGGCGCTACAGATGTTAATGCCAGGATGCGTGTTTGTATGTATTTCAGCACGGCATCACTCAGGCCGCCAGCACGTTGTGCCCGCTGAAAAGCATCCAATGCGCGTGTGGTTTCACCCATGGCTTCCTGTGCCAAAGCCAGCCCCATCCACCAGTGCGCTGTTCCAGGATGCCGTAATAAAATTTGCTGATAAACGTGCGCTGCTTGTGCATATTTTTCCAATTGCTGATACAGAGCTGCCAGCAAGGCATAATATTCCGGGTCAGCGGCCATGCCTGGGTGTGCCCGTTCCAATACTGCGACAGCGTTAACGATATCACCCTGATCCACCAGAATACGGGCATACAGTTTTGCCAGTGGTGCAGCAGCCGGTTTTAAATGCAAGCCTTCTTTTAAGCTGCTTGCAGCCTCACTGATGCGACCGGTATTTAAAAAAATTGCGGCCAGCGTTTCACGAGCCCGAAGATGAACAGGTGAAAAAGACAATGCTTCTTCCAGAGCCAGTTGTGCATCCTGTGGATTATTACGAGACAGCATTTGTATTGCACGTTGAAAGGCTAACTGTGATTGTTGTGTGTCAGTCAGTGGGTGGATGACTTTATTGAAGTTTTGTTCTCGGTTGACAGCCGTTGCTTCGGTTATGTTTTCAATATTCGGAGTGATATCTGCGGGCGCCACTTTTTTTTCAACCGGTTTTTTTATAATGATTTCGACAGTTTTCATTTTATCAGTACGTGAAAAATCAGAGGTTACTGTTGTCGATGATATGTTTTTTTGTGTATTTTCCGGCCCAATGTTTGCGACAAAATCAGGTGGTTCCTGTTCAGGTGTGATAGCCATTATATTTTCTGCTACCCCTGTTTGTTGCTGGCTGCTCAATAAATAAGCCACCAGTACACCGGTCATAAAAACCACCGCCACCATGGTGATCGGCGCCATATAATTAATTGAAAGTCCCACAGGTTGTGTTATTGCGCCACTGACATCGAGCCCGCTCAAAGGTGATGATGCTACTCTTGAAGTGTGGCGTTGTTCGAGGTCGCGCAACATTTGGTTAATTAGACTCATGCATCAGGCTCCCAGGCTTATTGCCGCTGCCGCGGCGGCGGCACCCACAGTAGAAACAATTGCCGTGCCCATGCGCGCAAAACCGGACGTTGGCAATGGTATTGTGACATCAGTATCTTCCGCAGCCAGTTGTAAATGTTGCAACGTGACATGAAATACACCCTGACCATAAGCCACCATTAACATTTTATGTGCCAATACATTAATCACCCGCGGCACGCCTCGACTGATACAATGTAAACCCTCCACCACATTATGCTGAAACAGTGGCTTTCCGCGATAACCGGCGACCCGTAGCCGGTGTGTCAGATAACCTTCAATACCATTGATGTCGATAGCTTCCAGCTCCTGGGAAAAGGTGATGCGTTGACGCAACTGACGCAGTTTATTTTGTGCCAGTCGCTCATCCAGCTCAGGTTGTCCAAACAAGACAACCTGAAGCAGCTTGTTTTTTTCGGTTTCCAGATTGGTTAACAGGCGCAAAGCTTCCATGGAATCATCCGGCAAGGCTTGTGCTTCATCCATAAATAAAACGACCTGTTTGCCTTCCGTATTTAATTTAATCAGGCAATCATTGATCAATGACAAAATACGATGCTGACCCATGTTACGGGCATATTTAATGTCCAGTTCATCGGCCAGGGCCATACGTAAACCCGCCGGTGTCAAACAGGGATTGGGCAACCAGGCAGTAACAAAATTATCATCCAGAATATTCAGTACCTTGCGGCACAATAGTGTTTTTCCCGTACCCACCTCACCACTGATTTTTATAAAGCCTTCACCGCTGCGCAATGCAACCAGTAAAACATTCAAAGCCTCTTGATAACTCCCGTAACTATAAAAATAACTGGTATCAGGCGTAATAGCGAAAGGCATTTCCTGCATGTCAAAGTGTTCCAGATACATGGATGTTCACCGCCGTTTTTACATTATTCCGCTGTGTTATCACTAACAGCAGATGGTGAGCCAAAGTGCGTGATCCTGCCAAAACGTTCCGTGACATTTTTCATTTCATCAGCCCATACAGTATCGTTGTCAACGACGATAGGCCGTAACAAGATGACTAATTCGCTCTTGCGGGTGATTTTTTTCTCATGCCGGAACAAACCACCGATCAGTGGCAAATCGCCCAATAAAGGTACTGAACTCGTTTTGTCCCTGGTCTGGTTTTGCATCAAACCACCAATCACGACGACCTGACCACTGCGCGCACGCACAATGCTGTCAGATTCCCTGATCATGCTCAGTGCCAGTGGAACGCTAAGCTGGCTGGTTGATGACAAACTAATTTGCTTGACACGCTCAGTCACTTCACTGACAGATGGGTGAATATGCAAAGTCACCATGCCGTCTGCACTGATTTGTGGGATCACATCCAGCGCCACACCTGAGAAAAACGGGGTTAATTCAACGTTGACAGATTGATTGGCGCTGGCACCACCGAGAGAGGTATTGGTATTCGTATTGACATCGGTGACAAAAAACTCATCAGTTCCCACCTTGATAACCGCTTTTTGGTTATTAACGGTAGATACCCGAGGACTGGATAGCACATGTACATCACCCTGTGTTTCAAGAAATTCCAGGAACCCGGTAAAGTCGCCAATATCGAGACTCATGGCAAACATACCGCCAAAGGCCGAAGCCACATTGGAACGCAGGCCAGACAGGTCGGCGGGATTCAAGGCATTGGTCTGTCCTTGCAAATTACTGACGCCCGAAGTAAAAACACTGGAACCACCAAACTGCCCGGCAATGATACTGTCCCCATTTTTACCTTTACCCAGCGCAGACCAGTTAACGCCTGATTGAAAACCATCACTGAGTTCCACTTCCAGAATTTTTGCTTCGAGGATGACCTGTCGCTCAATAATATTTTGTGTCGTATGTAAATATTTTGATACTGCACGCAACTCCGCTGGCATGGCACGTACCACAACAATGCCGGATTGTGCATTGACAATCACTTTGCGGCCTTCTTCACTGCCAATGATGGCCTGCAATGCGACGGTTAACTCTGTCCAGAAATTGGACTCGGACCGGGTACTGACCTGACTGCCAGAAACCGCTGTATTTCTGCCTGACCCGTTACCATTATTTGTACCGGAATTGCCCTTGTTTCTGCCAGAACCTGTTCCTGAGCGATTTTTCTGGGATGTCTGGACCTGTCCGGAGCTTACCCGTACATTTGACAACCCTGAGCGTTTTACATTGAGGTAGTCGATGGTAAATATTTTTGAACGCAATCTGGCGGGCAATACCTCATAGCCATTCCTGGTGCGATTAAATTCATAACCATAAACGGTGCGTACTGTTTCCATTACTTCATTAATGGTAACGTTTTTCAGGCTCAGGGAGATTTTTCCTGACACACCCGGATGGGCTACCATATTGTAAGGCGTATCTTTTACCAGACTCATAAAAAATGTTCGTGCATTGACACGGTCAACGGTAATATCAAACCTGCGTTCTACAGGAGCCTGGCTAATACCTGAAAACTCAATATTCAATGGCGGCATCAATGCGGCAGATACCTCCGGTGGTAGTATTCCCGGTTTGTTTTTTACGGAGGTTTGTCGGGTGATTTTTTGCAGGTTTTTATTAATTTCATCTGCAACACTGCCACCTCGGGGCAGCTTGGTCGAGCATGATGTTAACAATAATGTGAAGATGATGATTATCAACACAAAATGTTGTTCAAACTTTTTTTCAGTTTCCATTGTTAGTTCCCTTGGCTCAATGGCGCATCTGAGACAATGATTTAATATTTTTCTTCAACATCATTAACGTAATTTTTCGTCCGCCGATGCGCAGCCGTACTGTAGAAGGCTGAATGTTTATGACCTTTGCACCATTGATACGATCTCCACGGGATACCACGATGTCATTAATCACCGCTGTTCGTCGTTGTGCAGATATTAATGTCGATGTCAGTACCCAGCGTGGCCGCTGGATTTTTTGAGGTGACGCAGAAGCTGTTGTTGTTACGCTTGGTGGTCGTGTAGGGTCTTCCAGCGCCGCTTGTAATGGCATTGCCAGTAATAGCATTACTGTTACAATCATCGTGACCAGGTTGTTTTTCAGAAAATCACACACCGATCCAGCCCTCATGCAAGCTCAGGGTATGTACCGTAATTTCTACATTGGCCTTTGGATATTTTGTCACGCTGTATTCCACATTGTCCCAGTACAGGCTCCAGGGCATGGCTTCCAGTGAACGCAGATAATCCAATGTTTTAAAATAATCACCCTTGAATACAATACGCAGACCGTGTTTATAGATTTCAGGTTGCTGTGTACGGATGCCATTTTTTTCGTCATCCTCTTCCATAGGGAATAATGGTTGTACACCGAGACTTTCCAGGCTTGTTAACACCAGCCCGCTTTCTGCATGTAGCATGTCACGCAGCACACCTGCCATTTGTACCGGTTGAATGAATTCGATTGTCAGGTCTTTCTGCTGCTGTTTTAATTTACCCAACAGTGTTTTCAATTCATTGACTCGGGCATTGATATGTGTGACCTGGCTGCCGCGCAATGCCGCCGACATTTCCTTGATTTTTTCGGCGACCGCTTCGGTTTGCTGATTGGTGTTATACATTTCGACAACGATTTTTTTTTGCTGAGTTTCCTGTGGGCTCAATAACAAGGTGTCCCAAAACAAAAACATCACCACAATAATGCCCGTGGCAATCAAACTCCGTTCCCGTAACGAAAAGGCCTCAAAGCGCTCTCCCCATGCGGCAAAACGGTTTTTCATGGTGATGCCTCCGTCAAGGTGGTGGTCTGTGGTGGTTGTGTGCCGGTGTATACAATGAAATCAACAAAACGGGTGTCAGGCTTTTCACGTTGAATTTGCAGCAAGCCAAACTCAGTACCACTTAATGCACTTTCACTGGAAAGTTGCTGTAAAAATACCGGCACCAATGCCGCCTGTAATGATCTGCCGCGAATCACCAAACCTTCGCCACCCGCCTGTACGCTAAAACCGGTCAGCCACACTCCCTTGGGAGCTTGACGGGAAAAACTTTCCAGATAATTTGAGATGCCATGTGTGTAACTGTTTTTTACCCGCGTCAGCGCAGCGACGACTTTTTGCCGGGCTGCCAATTCCTGTTCCAGACTGGTCAGCGCCAACTGAGGGGCGGTATCTGTTTTCATTCCAGCCAGGCGACCGCTCACTTCAGCCAGTTGCGTGGAAAACTGTGTTTGCCGCTTTTTTAGTTGCGCCAAATCGGTTTCCATTTGTTGTGTCTGTTGCACGCTCCAGCCGTACAGTAAAGTCAGCACCACTAATACCGCTGCACAAGCCTGGGTCAATACTCTGAACGACAGCAGTTTCCGTTCTTTGCGAAAAATGGGTTGAAACAAATTGACCTGCTGATTGATCATGCCTGCTCTGCGTCCTTTGAAAAGCTGAGTAATTGTTTTGGTAAGTTTTTTCTACTAACCCATTGAATCTCATTTGGATAAGGCAAATTTTATGCCGTAACCCAATAGCGACACCCCGGCCAACAAGCTTGAATTCATTGTGCGCCACATCACAAAACGCAAACAGAAAGTGGCGCGACCTATGACAAAACGGGTTATTTGTGTAGTTGGTTGAATTTTCATCTTCTCCTGCCGTTATACGGGCAATAACAACCATTATTTCCCGGTTTTGAGGCGGGTACAGGAGAAGCAATGACCGACCAACAGCTGCTGTCCGCAAGCAAACCTCGCGTGTTGATCATTGATGACTCCCGTGTGGTACGTGTTTCGCTAAAAAAAGTACTCAATAATGAATTCGAGATTGTTGAAGCCGAAGATGGTGAAGCGGGTTGGGAAATGCTGCTGGCGGATGCAAAAATTCAAGTGGTACTCACCGATGCAGGTATGCCCCGGTTGGATGGTTATGAATTGATTGCACGTATTCGTGCTTATGATGATGTGCGTATCAGCGACATCCCGGTGAACATGGTTACCGCAGCAGACGATACAGCTGCCCGCCAGCGGGCATTGGACTTAGGCGCAACAGACTTTATTACGAAACCTTTTGACAGGGCTCAATTACTGGCACGGGTACGTGCCCAGGCTCGACTGGATCAAACCACGCGAGATCTGGCACAAACCACTGTGGCACTGCAAGAGCAGGCCACGGATGATGCACTCACGGGAGTACATAGCCGACATTATTTGCTGAAACGTGGTGAACAGGATCTGGCGTTTGCTTCCCGTCATAAACAGGATTTGTCAGTGTTGGTCATTTCCCTGGATGATGTTGTTCAGCTAAAAGCAAAGCACGATACCACCACGCTGAATTTGCTGTTAACAGAGATGGCAGGCTGTTTACAAACGGCGATTCGCAAAGAAGACACTTTGGCACGTATTGCCGATACCCGGTTCGCTATCATTGCGCCTACTCTGAGTGCTGCCGAAGCATATAAAGTCTGCAATCGCATCCGCCAACAGATTGCCAGTGAGCCTTTTAAAGCGGGTAAAATACATATTGCGCTGACGGTCAGTCTGGGCTTGAGCAGCCGTGAGATCAATAACCTCGAGTCCATTGAAGCGTTTCTTGCGCTGGCAGAAAAATACGTAACCAGCGCACATGCTGAAGGGGGAAATCGATTGATTCCTGGTGAGTACAGCGGTGTGCAAACACCGAAAAAACTCGTCAGCATTGATGCCGCATTACGTATTCTCAGTAAAGGGGATTCCGAAAAACTCATTCCACATATTGACATTATGCTGGAGCAACTTATGCCATTGCTGGATTTTTGTAATCGGAAACAACAATGGGGTGCCGAGCTTGAATTAGCCACTATTCGTCAAAAAGCCGGGAGTCTGTCCGATCCGAGTGAATGCAGCAAAAGGGAGCTGTCTTGAACATGGCAAATTTATGGCCAGTATTGCTATCCCGCCAAAAAATCAACCGCCTGGATTAGTCGAAACCATCAGTTTTCATCCTTTTCAGGAGTTTTCAATTTGGAAAATGAGGGAACCTGACCGCAGGAAATAGCGTTCATAGGCTGTTGTTAGATAAAAATTGCTTTGATATCAACAATAAAGCTATTTGTTTTTTTGTGTTTTTATACGGCTCGTGTCAGGTGTGTGACCGGGATCACAGTGTTTTTATCGCAATTCCCGGAGCATAGCAGCAGGTGTGCAAACTATGCTTTACGCAATGATAGCCTCACTCGGCAGTAGGCCATTTTGGGGAAACACTGTAAAACAGGAAAAACAAGGCCAGGAAAGCCGCATAAAAAACACGGCGGATAATATTAATAAAAATAGCTGTTTGCTGTAATGACAAACATGCACCGGCCGATATCGTATCGAAAGCTAAATGTAGTTGGGGAAAATATACATGCTGTATGACACTAAAAAACAACATTCACTGAGATCTGCTGCCTGCATATATGGCCATAGCGATATGGATGTTTGTTTACACCCGCTGGGCTGTTTTGTTTCTCTGTATGCAAATATCAACTTTGCCTCCACCCAATCCCGTTTTTAAGGATGCACAACCATGAGCACTAAAATTTTTCCACAAAGCATTTCACAAAAAATGGTCTGCACTGCGCTGGCTCTGATTTTATCGGCGACGTTTGCGGGTAGTGCGCTGGCTGGTGCGCGTGAACAGGCCAAACGGATCCATGACCGGCTGACGGGTGTACCCCCTAGTGTTGACTGTCTGGCGCAATTGGAAGCCAAGGTGACTGCGGGTAATGCTGTTGGTGCTGCCATGGATGCCATTACCAACGATGGTACTGGTGATAATTGCACAGGAAGGGAATTTTATCGGGTGACCCTGAAAAATTTCATTACCCCCTGGACTAATGAAGAACAAACCGTGTTTGCACCGCTGAATGATTATACGGCGACAGTGATCGGGGTGATTCGTGATGATTATGATTTCCGCCGGATTCTCTACGATGACATTCTCTATACAGGCCCCAATCCAACAAATTTGGCCAGCAGCAACGCACACTACAAGGCATTGGAAGACACAGGCGCCGACTTGCAGGCGGTACTCACAGAAACCACGCAGTCTGCTATTTCACCGACAATAGCACCGGCCGGCATACTGACCACCCGTGCGGCTGCTAAAGCTTTTTTTGTGGATGGCACCAACCGCGCCATGTTCCGTTTTACCCTGCTTAATCATTTATGCACAGACATGGAACAGCTAAAAGATGCCAGCTACAGCCCGGACCGTGTCCGTCAGGACGTTTCCCGCAGCCCTGGTGGGGACAGTCGTATCTATATGAATGCCTGTGTTGGTTGCCACAATGGCATGGACCCCTTGACTCAGGCCTTTGCCTATTACGATTACGATTATCCCATGAATGGTAATGAACCCGATTACGATGCCGGGCAAATGGTTTACACCGAAGGTGCTGTACAACCCAAATACCTTATCAATGCTAATAACTTTGAACATGGTTACGTGACTTCCAATGACAATTGGGTTAACTACTGGCGCACTGGCAGTAACAGCGCGCTGGGCTGGGATAGCGAATTGAACGGTAGCGGCAGTGGTGCGGCGTCTATGGGTCGGGAACTCGCACATAGTGATGCTTTTGCCCGCTGTCAGGTAGAAAAAGTCTTTAAGGCGGTATGCCTGCGTACGCCGGTTGACGCTGACGATCATGCTCAAATCAATGACATGATCACTGGCTTTCAGGGTGACTACAAGCTGAAGCAGGTGTTTGCTGATTCCGCAGCATTCTGTAAAGGCAGTTAAAAAAACAAGACGCGAATAATTTTTCTTTAGTGGTCACGCTGTTTAAAGGGTGCCATAACAGTTTTTTGGAGCATTACAATGAACATTCCAGGCCGAACAACTTTCTGTATAAAACATCAGTCATGGTCGTTGCCACTTATTTTGCTCAGTGGTTTATTGTTATCGGCTTGTGACAGTGTGCCCAATGAGCCTACGGTTACGGGGGGTGTTGATAATGGCAGCACCGCAGCGCGTTATACCGGAAATGCCTGTAACGCAGTTGCGACAGAGGCTGAGGCGATAAAAGATATCTGTAATTTCCAAACGGAGTTTTGGGCCAAGATGCTGGATGCCAGTAATTGTGAAAACTGCCACAATACCAATACGGGCAGTCAGGCACCCTATTTCCTGGATACAGACGATGTCAATACTGCCTACGGCCAGATGATCAGCAGCAATCTGGTTGATCGAGACGTTCCGGGCAGTTCGGCACTTATCACCAAAATCAATGAGGGTCACAATTGTGGCACAGCGAGTGCCTGTAGCGCGTTGGCCACTAATGCCACGGCATATATCAGTAATTGGGTTACTGGCGGTGTTCCCGGTGGCGGTACAGATGACGAACCTAACGTTATCACGCTTACTCCACCAACGATTAAAGACGTTGGGAGCAGTAAAAACTTTCCAGCTTCGGCACCTTCTGACTTTAGTGGCGTGCATACCCTGCTTGTGGACAATTGTGCTGACTGTCACAGGGATTCAGCCTCTGTCCCGCAAACGCCCTTCTTTGCTGATGCCGATATAAATATTGCCTACGATGCCATTGTTACCAGCCAGAAAATCAGTCTGGATATCCCCCGGGATTCACGTCTGGTGGTGCGCATGGATGAAGGTCACAACTGCTGGGATTTGAGCAGTACCCTGCAACAAGCCGTTACCGAAGGCCGTAAAAATTGTGCCGTGGAAATGGAGCAGGCCATCGTTGCTTTTGCTGACATCATTGAGACCGATGAAGTGGACCAGAACTGGAAGACCAGCAAAGCTCTGACGCTACTCGATGGTACCGTTGCCAGTGGGGGTGCCCGCGATGATTCCAGTACCATTGCCTTGTACGAATTCAAAGCGGGCTCTGGTGCCACAATACAAGACACCAGTGGTGTGGGTGTGCCACTTAATCTCAAGCTCTTCGGCAACGAAGGCACTGACTACCGCTGGGTAGGTGGCTGGGGTATAGAGTTCCTTACCAGTAGCGCAAAGGCACAGGCGACCACGCAAGACAGCCGTAAATTACTGACTCAGATTCTTGGCAGCAATGCTTATTCTATTGAAGCCTGGGTAGTACCTGCCAATGTGTCACAAGGCGATGACAGCCCCGCGCGCATTATTAATTATTCAGGTGGTGCCAGTGAACGCAACTTCACCCTGGGTCAGGCTGAGTATCGTTACGCGTTCATGAATCGCAGTTCCGAAGGGCAAGCAAATGCCAATGGTAATACCCTGTTGACGGATGACATGGATGAAGATCTGCAATCCACTCAGCAGCATGTTGCGGTTACATTCAATCTTGCTGAAGGTCGCAAGGTTTATGTGAATGGTGTTGATGTATCCACCATCGGCAACGATGCAGGTTCCGTTGATCCTCTGCTTCCTGCGGGTGACCTGGCTAGCTGGGATCCCACTTATGCCTTCAGTATGGGCAATGAAGCTGACTTCAGTGAACCCTGGGAAGGCAGGCTACGTCTGGTAGCTATTCATAACCGTGCGATGACACCGGAGCAGGTCCGGCAAAATTTCGAAGCGGGTGTGGGGCAAAAATTCTTCCTCATGTTCAGTGTCAGCGGGTTAATGGATGACCCCAGCTGCTTCCGTGTTCCTGAGGGGGGCAGCAACCCGATTGATCAATGCTTTATTTATTTTGTGGCCAGCCAGTTTGATGATTACAGTTACCTGTTTACTCAACCGACTTTTGTCAGCCTTAACCCTGGCTTCACCCCCAGTGATACGGTTATCAAGGGTATGCGCATTGGTCTTAACGGTAAGGAGCCCGTTGGCGGTCAGGCTTACATTAATCTTGAGACCACAATTAATGCCACAGATTTCGACAGCGCCACAGGCCAACAGGTTTTATCCGCTATTGGTACGGTCATTGCCGTGGAAAAAGGCTCAGGCAGTGACGAGTTCTTTCTGACCTTCGAAGATTTCGACGGCAAGCAGTATAGCCGTACCCCGGCGATTTGTGGCAGCGAAGAGAACAGCCCTCCAAACTGCAATATTGCGCCAGTGTTTGGTACTCCAGTACCTGATATTGGCCTGCGCACCTTTGAGGAGGTTCTTCATTCCATGTCGGCTATGACGGGTGTTGATCCTTTCCAGTTTCCTCGTGTGCAAGAAACCTATGCCAACGTTAAACAACAGCTTCCCGCGACAGAAAATATCACCGGTTTTCTTGCTGCACATGAAATGGGTGTCGCCCAGCTGGCTATTGCCTATTGTGATGCCTTGGTGGATGACACCGCGTTGCGGGACAACTTCTTCGGTGCCTTTGCTTTTGGTTCGGACGTGAGTACCGCTTTCGCTACCATCGCCATGAAGAACCAGATTGTCGATGCCCTGTACAACAAGATGGTGGGCATTGGCGGTGTGGTGCCCGCCAATATGCCCAGCCAGGCAGAACTGCGCATTGAGCTGGTAGGTCCTGATGCAGGCGTCGCCGGACATCCTGGAAATCTGTTTGACCGATTGTTTGATGCCTGTGCAGCGGATGAATCCTGTAATAATGACATTCCCCGTACGGCCTCGGTGGTCAAGGCACTCTGCACCTCGGTTCTCGGTAGCGCGGCGATGATTATTCAGTAGGTCCATACAAACAAGCAACAGACGTATTTGAGGATTAAGACGATGGCTAAAAGAACAGTTAACCGAACCGCGAGACGCATGAAAAAGAATCGCCACGGGCTTTCACTCGATGCACCTCTGTTGCATCAGGACCATAGTCGTCCGGTAACGCGGCGGGACTTTTTGCGCCAGGGCTTTATTACGGGCACGGGTGTCACGCTGGGTGGTTCGTTGTTTAGCCTGTTTGCTAATCCGCGTGCGGCACACGCAGCGTTGGCAGACGACTTGCAAGCCATGTTTGCCAACAACGACAGCTGCGCATTGGGCACTGCTGGCGGCAATATTCCTTTTATCTGTTTTGATCTGGCGGGCGGTGCCAGTATGGTTGGTTCCAATGTATTGGCGGGTGGACAAGGTGGCTATCTCAATGATCCCATCAGTGCTGCGGGCTATAGCAAAATGGGTATTCCCGGTGATATGGTGCCCGGTATAGTCGATGCTGCTTCGACCATGAGTGGTCCCAATAACGATTTCATTGACACTCGCCTGGGTTTGCCTTTCCATTCGGACAGTGGCTTTCTACGCGGTATTATGGAAAAAATCAGTGTTGGAACTGCCCCGCTGATTAATGGTGCAGTCATCCCCGCCCGTTCTGATAACGACACAGGTAACAACCCGCATAACCCGATGTACGGTATTGCCCGCACGGGTTCTAATGGCAGCGTAGTCACTCTCATCGGTTCGCGTAATTCTGAGTCGGGCGGCAACTCTATGGCACCCGCGATGAGCATTGATCCTTCTGTTCGTCCTACCAAGGTGGACCGTCCTTCGGATGTCACCGGCATGGTAGAAACAGGTGATCTTACTGCGGTATTGACCGAAGCTGATGCCAAAGCTGTGATGGAATCTATCGCCCGCCTTAGTGATAAAAAAGTTGCCAATATCAACGCGAGTGCCGTAGTGAAGGATCTGGTGAATTGTGGCTACTTGGGTGCTGCGGATATTGCAGATCGTTTTGTGGGTGTGAATATTGATCCAGCCACAGACACCAATATTGTTGGACCGAGCGGCATCTTCAATCAAACCGAATTTGATGGCGAAGGTGAATTCCGCAAAACTGCTGCCGTGATGAAAATGGTCATCGATGGTTACGCCGGAGCGGGTACCATCACCATGGGTGGTTTCGATTATCACACGGGTGACCGCCAGGCCGGTGAGCGTCGAGACCTGCGCGCCGGGCGTTGCATGGGAGCCTGCCTGGAGTATGCCGCACGACGGGGTCAACCATTGATGTTATATGTTTTCAGTGATGGTTCTGTGGCCAGTAATGGCACCATCGATGGTTCGCAGGACGGTCGTGGTAAAGGTGTGTGGACCGGTGATAATTCTTCTACAGCGGGCAGTTTTTTCCTGGTCTACAACCCGACGGCCACCGGCGGTCAAGCCACGCTGTTTTCCGGGGACAATCTCGGTGCAGAACGGCATCAGCAAATCGGCTGGTTCCGTGCAGATGGTTCGGTAGAAACCTCGTCCAGTGTGGCTGCCAACAATGTCAACCTGCTGGTAGATACTGTAGTGCTTAATTACCTTGCCCTGCATGGCTCGGATTATCGTGAGGTTTACCGCAGCCTGTTTCCCAATAACGATCTGGGTACTGATGCGCACATGATGAGTTTGACGGCTTTCAATCCTATTCGATGAGCGGGTTCGTGAAACAATCCACAGGGTGGACACCCCATAGTCGCCAGGATAAATTTTCCCTGGATCGATGGCAGGGCTGGGGTGTTTACCGGCTTTTTATTCCACGTTGTTCAATACAGAGTAAAACCGTTTGGTGGAACCGCTGCGCTTGTTCCACCCTACCGGATAGAGGGTGGCGTTGGGGCGTCCATAGATTTTTTGTTCCTCGCTATTCAACACAGAGCAAAACTTTTCTCCACTTAACATGGCCTGCAATAACTCCCCTTCATCACGTAAAGGGAAGTATTAATTGTAGGGTGGAACAAGCGCAGCGGTTCCACCATGGCCTTGCAGACACCCTGTAAACTCGATTACCTAGAAGGAAGTATAAACTCACGCCACTCGAATGATGATTGCCGCTTTCAAGCGACTGATTAATAAAGATTTTCATTATCTCGAAATTAACAGCCTTGCGTAACCTGACGGTTACGTTGAACACCTTCATGGATCTATGGTATGTGCCTCTATTGCACGCCAGACTCAGTCACCACACCTTCCAAGGGTACATCCCAGTGTTGATGAGGCAGTTTCGCCAGACTTTTCTGCACATCAAATGCCACTCCCCATAAATGTGGTTTACGCCAGCATTGGCGACGGCGCAAAAAGGCAAAGGTGCGGTCATAAAAACCACCACCCATCCCCAGCCGGTTACCCCACGCATCAAATCCTACCAGTGGGGTCAGCACCAAATCCAGTCGTGTCAATGCGGCGGCCTGACGCGGGCGCGACACGGGTTCTGGAATACCAAAACCATTGGCGATCAGTGTATCGCCCGGCGCATAAGGTAAAAAATGTAAACGGTGATGATGAGTCGCGCTGACTACCGGCAGATAGACGGTTTTACCCATGGTCCAGGCACAGTCCATTAGCGAGGTCAGGTCCACTTCAGCATCGTTAGATAAATAACAGGCAATGTGTTGTGCGGAACGAAACACACGATGATTCACCAGTTGCCGGGTGATGGCTGCGCTGCGCCGGGCGTGCTCATGCGTATCAATAGCATGTCGCGCTAAACGAAATTGCCGGCGCAAGGCCTGACGTTCTGTCATGGGGTTAATTCGGAAGAAGAAAGAGGCGTCACCCACATGTGCCGGTTGCATCGTCGCTCTTGGGACCGGAGCGATAAAGTGGGAACAACGATCAACATATCAGGCTTTCCGTAACACGGACATGCACACAACATCGATGTAATGTCCCCAACAGGGTTAAGCATAGGCCAAGAAAATTCCGATACAGTATCGAACACCACAGGCAACGCCATTCTTTGAAAACGTATGTTTCTAAACAAATTTACCACAACCCAATGCCATTGAGTTAACAAGTAACGGTGCAGCGCAGGTTGGTGGTGAGTTTGTGAACCCTGCCAACGGAACCGACCATATACAGGGCTAGCAAACTCACCACCAACCGACTTAATGACATTGTGCTACAACCCCAATTGTCGGCTCCGGGCAATGGCAGCTTCCACTTTGGTTTGCAAGTTGCGCAATTTGGTTTCCATCACTGGCCCATCATTGCCACTGCTCGATTGTAGCTGCAAAAAATCGTGGGCCAGATTCAACGCTGCCATCACCGCCACCCGGTCTGCGCCTACCATTTTACGTGCATTCCGAATCTCGCGCATTTTTTCGTCCAGTAAACGTGCAGACTCCAGCAGTGCCGGTTCCTCATCCACTGGGCAGGCCACTTGATATTCCTTGTCCAGTACCCGGATACTGATCACCTTGCTTTCTACAGGTTGCGGTGGTTTAGTCGCCCCGGCATTCATGCTTCAGCCTCCATTGCCTTGAGTCGCACCAGCATGGATTCTACGCGAGAGCGCGCCAATTCGGCTTTTTCGATGAGTCGGGCACGTTCTTCCACCAACAGGTTTTGTCGTTCGCGCATAAGGTTGTTTTCATTGCTCAATTGGTCCGTCAGCGCGATCAACTCATCAATACGTTGTTCCAATTTGCTAATTTCAGATTCAGACATGTTATCCAATCGTCCAGGGGGAGTTTGTTGTTATCACATCTATGTCACACTAGACCCCCCACTATAGAGCGGGGCACAAAACGGGTCAACGACTGTCAGCCACTGCTTACGGATGTTAGAATCAGCGCCTCATTTTTCCCTGCTCACCAGCGCAAAACACGATACCATCGCCATGCCACAAAATCTGCCCGACTACTTGATCCTCGACAGCGCCCTGCACAAGCTGGACACTGAAATCACCCCCAGCGAAGTTCATGGCACACTGTGTGGCCTGTTGTGCGCTAACAGCAATGCCGGGGTGGATATCTGGCAATCGGCGCTGTGGCCCAACCGGCCCAGCGGTGATCTGCTGGCCGCCGAGGCACACGAGGTTTTCAAGCAGACTCATGACATTACCCGGCGACAGCTCAACGACCCCACTTGTGAGTTTCAGATGCTGCTGCCTGACGATAATGACAGTCTGGATGCGCGCGTCAATGCACTGGGTGACTGGTGTCAGGGTTATCTCATTGGTCTTAGTCTCGGTGGTATTACCGATTTCGCGCCATTACCCGAAGATGCTCGCGAGATCACCAAAGACCTGTTGGAAATTGCCCGCGCTGGTACCTCCTATGAGCTGGAAGGCAGCGAAGAAGATGAAAATGCCTACGCCGAATTGGTGGAATACCTGCGTGTGGGTGTGTTGCTCATTAACGAGGAGTTACAGCCGACCCGGGTACCATCAGTGGAAGTTGAGCCTGATGCGACGTTGCATTAATACATAACCTGAATTATTCAGGGGCTTTCTGCGTGACGTGTTTTGAATCCCGGTGGTTATTGTTGATCCCTGAGGGTTTAATTTCCCAGCTCACTGCATTTCATCACATGGTGGTTTGCATGCAAACCACAGTGGGACGGTCAACACTGAAAAATAAATCCAAAGAAGCCTGTAATGACGGGTAATATTGCCTTGTTATTTGCACGAATAAAGGTGAGAGTGCGCGCTTCTGCATCGGCAAGCTGAAAAACCAGTGGTTTTACCCTGAGTTTCGCCAGTGTTATTATCCGCGCCGGAAGTCTACGCCGAAATATGGCAAGTTATTCCTCGCAACATAATTTTTAGCTTCAGCGATAAACCGATTCAACAATTGTGAATTGTCGAAGTAAAGCAAGATTGTGTGAACCGGAAACATCTTACTGAAGGTAAATCGTAACGTGATGCAACGATCAAAAATACAATGCTGGACTGACCATGACTTTGCCAAAAGTTTTGCCGGCAGAACCGTCACTGGGAAAAACATTATCAATCGTGGTTTGATCAAGGTTGATAATGGCATTCATATCAGTACGGCATTGATACTGGCAGTCCTGATATTGTTTCCTGCCTTTGCTCAGGCAGCGCTAAAAAATGTGGCGATTTCAACGGACATAAACCAGCCAATAGTCATCGATTTATCCCAGAGTATCAGCAATATCAGTGAGCCTGTGGTGACGATTCCTGCCCAGCCCGGTTCAGGGGTGGCGGCTGTTATTGAGTGTTCTGACGGGAGTGTGCTGTGTGTGGAATATCAGCCTGCGGTCAATTTTGAGGGTCGGGAAAGTTTTAATTATGCGGTAGTAAACAACGAAGGTATAACAGAAACAGCAACAATAACTGTTAATGTGGGCAATGTGGCAATTCCTGACCAAGGTAATTCGCCCGGTGTTGTTACGAACAATGTGTTAACCGGTATTTGCCTGGATCAGGAGAGAACGTACGATTTGTGTGAACAGTTTCGTATTGCAACCCGCTCGGGCGTAGCAGAAGATTTACGTGAGTTTATTGATGCCACATCTCCCACTAATGTGGGTGCGCAAAGCGCCTTGAATGATGAGCTGACCAAGGAGCAGTTATCCAATATCAGTCGCCGTTTAACGGCGTTACGACGTGGCCAGAATTTGACACTGCTCAGTGGTTTGAGTCTCAATTATGGCAATGAGCGCATCACCGGCGACATGTTTGATCAGTTGTTACAAGGCAATACCAGTGGTGGCAGCGCGGGTTCGGGTTTTGGTAAAAACCAGGAATGGTTTATCAGCGGTAAAATAGGTGGCGGCTCACAAGATGAAACTCTTTATGAAACCGGGTTTGGGTTTGATAGCTATGCCCTGACCATAGGTTCTGATTACCGTTTTGAACATAAAGGTTTAATGGGCTGGGCATTGGGTTATGGTCAAACAAATATGAATATAGACCGCCAAAGAGGCGGCATGGATGTAGGAAACTACAACGGTACTTTTTATGGCAGTTATTATCCTTCCGATAACAGCTACATTGATGCCATTGGTGTTATTACTCTCAGTAATTATGAGATGCAGCGGCGGGTGGTATTTGGTACCACGGACGTAACGGCCAGAGGTGATACGGACAGTACCGGTTATGCCATAAGCGTGGGTGGAGGATATGATTTTGCGCGTAAAGGCTTTACTTCAACGTTGAATGCGCGACTGGATTACCTGAGAACCACCATCGGTGGATATCAGGAAACCAGTGCAGGCTCCTATAGTGTCGCCATTAATAAACAACAGGTATTTCAACTGGTGTCCACTGTTGGTGTGCAATTGCGTTATGCCTTCAGTTATTCATGGGGGGTATTGGTGCCCCACTTCAATGTTTCGTGGCTTCATCAGTTTCAAGGTGATGCCAATAAAGTGAAAGGGTATTTCCTTATCGACCCGAATACGCAATTCAGTTTTGAAACCAATTCGCCCAGCGCCAATTATTATGTGCTGGCTCTGGGCACGTCGGCCACGTTTGCCGATGGCGTATCTTCCTACGTTCAGTACGAAACCACGGTGGCCCAGGATAATTTGATCGTCTGGAATGTGGCTGCGGGCCTGAGGTTTGAGTGGTGAACGCGGTGCGGGGTTTTTAGATCCGGGCTGTTCATTCAGGCTTATTGGCGTCATCCCCTGCTTCCCCGCTACAATCACGGCATGAATGCCAACCAATACATCAAACCCGCAGAATTTGCCCGTCGCCGTAAACGCTTGATGCAGATGATGGGCAAAGCCAGCGTTGCCATCCTGCCTGCTGCGCCCATGCGACTGCGCAATCGTGATGCTGAACACCCTTACCGGCAGGATAGTGATTTTTATTACCTGAGTGGCTTTAACGAGCCGGATGCTGTGCTGGCGCTGATTCCCAGGCGCAAACACGGTGAGGTGATCCTGTTTTGTCGCGAACGTGATCCGGAAATGGAAACCTGGCACGGTCGCCGCGCTGGGCTGGAGGGTGCAATGGCGCACTACGGTGCTGATGATGCTTTTCCCATCAGTGACATCGACGATATTCTGCCCGGCTTGCTGGAGCACAGCGAACGTGTGTATTACGCCATGGGATGTGATACTCAATTTGACCAGCGCGTTACTGGCTGGATCAACCGGCTCAAGGAACAATCTCGTGCGGGTGCGCATACTCCCAGTGAATTTGTTGCTCTCGATCACTTGCTGCATGACATGCGTTTGTACAAAAGCCGTGCCGAAATCAGCGCTATGCGCAAAGCCGCGAAAATTTCCGCCCAGGCACATAAGCGTGCCATGCAGCGGTGTCAGCCGGGTAAGATGGAATACGAGATTGAGGCGGAGTTTCAGTACCATTTCAAACAACATAATTGTGTCAATGCCTACACTCCCATTGTGGGGGGGGGTGAAAACGGCTGTATCCTGCATTACACCGAAAACAGTGCTGAATTGCGTGATGGCGATTTGCTGCTCATCGATGCCGGTGCCGAAAATGAACTCTATGCTGCGGATATCACCCGCACTTTTCCTGTTAATGGTCGCTTCAGTCCTGAGCAAAAAGCGCTGTATCAAATTGTGCTCAACGCACAACTGGCTGCGATTGATAAAGTACGCCCCGGTAATCATTGGGATGCTCCCCACGAAGCCGCCGTGCGCGTACTCACCAAGGGGTTGATCAAACTTGGCCTGCTCAAAGGCAATTTGCGCACACTCATTAAAGAACAGGCCTACCGCACGTTTTACATGCACCGCACCGGTCACTGGCTGGGGATGGACGTGCATGATGTGGGTGATTACAAAGTGGGTGATGCCTGGCGTGAACTGGAGCCCGGCATGGTACTGACTGTGGAGCCTGGTCTGTATATTGCGCCTGGTACAAAAGTAGGCAGGCGCAGGATTGCGAAAAAATGGCAGGGCATTGGCATTCGCATTGAAGATGATGTGCTGGTTACCAAAGACGGCTGTGATGTATTGAGCAAAGATGTGCCCAAGACCATTGCCGATATTGAGGCATTGATGGTAAAGACATGAATACCAGCACCGATTACGACCTGATTATCATCGGCGGCGGCATGGTGGGTGCCAGTCTGGCCATTAGTCTGGCCAAACAGGCATTACGTGTTGCACTTATCGAAGCAGCCCCCCTTCACAGGTCAACGCCGCCGGGTTACGACGACCGCGCTATCGCTTTATCTTTTGGCAGTCGGCGTATTTTTGATGGCATGGGGCTGTGGGAAAAAATCGCGCCACAAACCACGAGCATCCAACGCATTCATGTCTCCGACCAGGGGCATTTTGGTTTTACCCGTCTGGATGCCGCACAGGAAAAAGTCGATGCGCTAGGGTATGTTGCCACCGCACAGCAACTGGGCGCAGTGCTGATGAGTCAGCTCCAGCAATGCGATAACCTGACGCTGATAAGTCCGGCCAGACTGACGGACTTAACGCTGGGTGATGGCCATGCCGCTGTTGTCATTACACATGACCCGGATAACAACAATGGGAACACGGAATCATTGACCAGTAAATTGGTCGTTGCCGCCGATGGAGGCAACTCTCATGTGCGCAACCAGCTGGGTATTCATACCACCGCACATGATTACGGACAGACCGCCATCATTGCCAACATCACACCGGAAAAATCACATCGCCACATCGCCTATGAGCGTTTTACCCGCAATGGTCCACTGGCGTTGTTACCGATGCCGGACAATCGTTGTTCACTGGTATGGACACGCTCACCGGAAAGTGCGCAACATCTTTCGCGACTGAACGATGAAGATTTTCTGGCAAAACTTCAGCTTTGTTTCGGCAAACGCCTGGGGCGTTTTATCAAGGTTGGCAAGCGTCATAGCTATTCATTGCAACTGATTCAGGCGCAGGAGCAGGTGCGCCACCGGCTGGCACTGATCGGCAATGCTGCGCACACGCTGCATCCCATCGCCGGTCAGGGTTTTAACCTCGGTTTGCGTGATGTTGCTGCTCTCGCACAAAACATTGTTGATGCCTTTCATGCAGGTGATGACATTGGCGCATTGCCCATACTTGAAGCGTACGCACAATGGCGGGAGCGGGATCATCGTCAAGTTATTGGTTTTACCAACACACTGGTACACACTTTTTCCAACCGTTTTCCACCCCTCGTGCTGGCACGCAATCTGGGTCTGGTGGCCACCGACATTGTACCACCGCTCAAACACCTGCTGGCCCGACATTCCATGGGCATCGTCGGCAAGCTGCCCCGGCTGGCGCGAGGGTTGCCGCTGTGATCAGTGCAGTACAGGCAGCACCCAAAAAATACGATATCGCCATTGTTGGCGGCGGCATGGTAGGCAGTGCATTAGCCTGCGCCTTAGGTAGCCATATCGAAAGTAATAACACATTAAAAATCGCCCTTATTGAAGGATACAAATTACCTGCGCAGTGGCCCAACGATTCTTTTGACCTGCGTGTCAGTGCAATTAATCCTGCCTCACAAGCCCTTTTTAAAACACTGGGTGTATGGAATGCAATGCATGAAATGCGCGTCACCGCCTATACCGAAATGCATGTATGGGATGCTGGAGGCAATGGCAGTATTCATTTTGATAGCGCCGAAATCGGCGAAGCCAGTCTTGGTCACATTATTGAAAACCGTATTATCAATAAAGCACTGATTGACCATGCCCACACTTTTGACAATATTGATGTTTATTGCCCCAATACCCCCACAAGTCTTCAACTCGACGACGACTCTGCCAATCTACAATTAGATGATGGCACCCTGCTCCAGGCGGAACTCCTGATAGGTGCCGATGGTGGGCAATCCTGGGTGCGGCAACAGGCTGACATTAGCGTTACGGTCAGTGACTACCAACAAACCGCGGTGGTTGCCAGCATTACCACAGAGCATGCACATCAACATACCGCCTGGCAACGGTTTTTGCCCAGCGGGCCGTTGGCCTTTTTACCCGTAAGCGAAAACAACATCAGCTCCATTGTCTGGAGCACACGCGCCGAAGAAGCAGAACGTTTATGTGAGCTGGATGAAATGACTTTCAAGCAGGAGCTGGAAATTGCCTTTGAGAAAAAACTGGGAAAGATTTTGCACGCCGGGCCGCGCGCATGTTTTCCTATTAAAGGTCAGCATGCAAAAAACTATGTTAAACCGCATCTCGCCCTGGTTGGTGACGCAGCGCATACTATCCATCCGCTGGCCGGACAAGGGGTTAATCTGGGGTTTGCAGATGCACAATGTCTTGCAGATGTCGTGCTCACAGCATATGCGGCACACAAACCCATAGGCAGCTTCAAAACTTTACGGCGTTTTGAGCGTGCTCGGCGTGGCGATAATTTATTGATGCTGGAAGCTATGGGAATATTTAAAAACCTGTTCAGTAATAATAAGCCAGGGCTGCGTGAATTACGCAATATTGGGCTTGATATTTCTGACCGTGCCACACCTATCAAGCATTTTTTTATGGCAAAAGCACTAGGGGGGCGTTAACACCCCCTTGGTCAATAGAGAAAAACTATAATCTGGCAAGCTCCCGGTTCATTTTTTCTTCAATGCGTTTTTTGTATTTCAGATAATCGATGACTTGTACGTTATCAGTACGTCGCGCACCTAATAACGTCGGTGATAAGTCCACATCAGTAATATAAATAGGGTAACGCTGAGCACTGCTGCGTTGCGTTAATACATAACGTACGACTTCCCGGAATAAATGTTTCCCATAATCCAGTGACGAAAATTCCTGATCATTGCAATACACAGTGAATTCAGCATTTTTATCCACCATGTCACCAATGACCTGTACATCAAAATAACGTGGAGGCCGATTAATATCCGGTGTCTTTCGGCTAAAGCTATATTTATTAAATCGACGTTTTTTAACTTTATAAATTTCCAGAGCATCCAGCATCAGGCTGGCATTTTTATCCTGAAACAAAAAGCTTTGCCGGTTTAATACAGCATCAAAGAAACGGCTGTAATGATTTACCAGCGCCTCATCTTCAAAGTGCGGTGCGCGCTGATGAAATAATGAACCATTTTCATCCAGCACAAAGACATCCACTTCTTTGCCCAGGCCAAAATAAAACATTTGAATAAATCCGGTACGGTTCCTCGACAAAATAGAGGGTAGTGGTGTATTCAGCAAGGCATAGCGATCTACTTTAATGGGGCGGAAAGTATCCTGCGGTGCTGCCAGTGCTTTTAACAGGTCTTCGTAGGTGGATTGATATGTGTAAGTAAATGCGCTGGTATCTGACCCCAATAAAAAATAGGACTTTTCCACCTGTAAAATATAACGTGCCCCCCCTCCATTATTTAAGTTGGAGAATGTAGCAGCGACATCTTTGTAGAGTTCTTCAATGCGTTGTGCAATCGCCCGGCTATGACTGGAAGAATAACTGAAGGCTCGTAATGAGGGAGGCTTCCCCGCATTGTCTGCCGTATTCCAGCGCATATATTGCGACATGCAATCCAGTAAACCTTCGATACCGACATATTTGTATGTGATAACTTCCTGCCAGCTGGTGACGACCACCAGATCAAAAGTCAATGCCAGGTTTAATGAAAAACCACTGTAATTCATTACATCAGACTGGTCACTTACCAGGTCAGTGCCACGTCGGGAATGGCGTGGCAGCGGATCAATACCCACGTTGACAAACAGACAGCCTTTTTCAATCAATGGAGGGTTGTTAAAGTTCTTAATTTCGGTTTCTTGCAAGTGACCATCAGGAAACAATGATTGCAAAGCATCCAGAATTGACCGTGTTTCTTTCAAGCCTAAAATACTGTCACTTAACAATAATGTGATGATAGTGCGCAGCCCAACCAAACGGTTAAAATGGCACCAGGCAAGTACTTCAACAATGCTGCGTGCACGTTTTAATGCCCCCCCCGGTTCGTGCCCATCCACAATGCCTGGATATAAGCTCCACGATTCTTCCGTATTTTTTCCCTTGCTTTGAATGATGGTGATATTGCTTTCAACAATATTGGCAGAAATGCCGCGATTAATGGTTTCGATTTTACCGGCCTTGCGCTCAAATGCCGCATACAATTTTCTTCCCAGAATGTTGAGGTCTTTCTGCTCTATACGCGCCAGCTCGGAATGTGCGCGCGCGAATTTTGACAATGCCATATAGCTATGTGTTATTTCATCAACCAGTATACGGCGCTCTTTTAATACCTGATGTACGTTCCAAGACTTTCGGTTGTCCAGCATTTCAATATGTCCTTCCGACCAATGCCAGGTCTCGGCCAATTCAAGCATTCGCCGCCATCGCCAATTCTGGTTCATTCTTGATTGGCGACTCAGAACCATTTCTACTTTGAAATAAAAGCAGCGACGTACTACATCCAAGCGCTCAGGGGATTTTTGTGCGGTTAAATAATTTTCCAGTTTTTCCAGAAGAATGGTATATGGATCGAGCATGTCCATGTCCTTTATACCTTCGTAAATCGCCTGCTTGTATCTCAGGCTCAATAAATCACTGTGTGGGTATTCTGCGGCATAGGCTTCCATCAACAGCATTTTCAACACGGATTTATAGGGTGAGTCAATGCCTTTATAAACTTGCCATAGCGCCGCGCCAAAAAACTCCTCCGCAGGAATTTCACTTAATCCACCAAAATCAATAACTTCATTTTCCGGGATAAAACGTTGGCGGATAAGTCGTGACACATATTTTTTGTAATTTTTTTCTTCATTCGGTGGTACCAGCCACCATACAGGATAACGCCCGGCCACCAGCAAACCTGTACGATAGAACTCCTCCAGCAGCAAATGATGTTGAGTGCTGCCACTGCTTTCACGGCTTAGCTCAACGACATTGCCGCCGCGAAATTTTTCTGCATCCATCAGAAAAAAATGTATTTCCAAGCCCACAGAAGTGCCCCACTCTTCAATTGACTCACATTTTTCAGCAAGCTGAAATAGCTGTTCTTTATCCAATCCAGGGCGATGACAAACCCAGACATCAAAATCACTTTTTTCCGAATGCGCAATAGTGCCAACACTGCCCATCAAAAAAATTGAGTGAATATCAAAAGTTCTTAACGCCCTTTTTTTATAATCAAAACTTTTGGCAATACGCTTGCCCGCTTCCAGACCTTTTTTGGTAGGTGCCCAATTTGAGATTCCGGCAGGTGTTTGCTTGGATACGAAACCGGGTAACATGGCGTGATTGATATGGAACAGCACGGGTAATAATTCCAGAAAATCACGATTGCGCCAACTTAATACCCCTTCTGCACGCCGCAAACGCTCCCGGTTAATTGCCAGAAAACGCTTGCGTATCGCGCGTACATCCAGGTGGTCATCGCTGTGTTTTATGCGTTTTGCTATCGACATGCCAGGGCTTCTCTCTTTAATACCTTTTCCGCTTTGTCTCAGTTTTCGACTTTTTTCTAACGCGCGCGGAATACGCATTGTGGCGGTAAAAAATACCCCGCCACCTCATTACTTCGGCACCATTCTTTAATGTTTGAGGTGTAAACAAGCTACAATTGGTGACGGTAAGCGCTAAAGTTTTACCGTTGTAAGACCGCTGATAAGCCCATGTTCCTGTTGATGATTTGTGTATGGCAAAATGATACAAGAAAAATCAATGGGTTACGCCGCATGATGACGATTATTTGGCACACTGATACACACACCACTTCAGGAGCATCGCCGCATGGATGAACCCAGCCTCGATACCAGCCGACACATTCTTGCCAACGCACCCATGGCCATTATCATTACGGATGACGATGGCTTGGTGCTCTGGTGCAACAAGACATTGACGGCATGGCTGGAATGTCCACCGGGACACTGTATCGGGCGCACAGAGCTGGCGTTATTGGGAAAAAATGCCTCGGCAAATCAGGATGAGAGTACCGGGGTGAATAATGGTCCCTTTACTCTGGGTTATACGCAGCCAGGTATCCAGCGTCGTGTGCTACGTTACTCCCTGCCGCCGAATAATGGTCAGTACACAGTTTGCTATCTTGATATCAGTGAAGAAGAGATGCTGCGCAGTGATCGCAATCAGCTGGCGCAGCAACTGGCACAGCACAATACAGTAGATACCCTGAGTGGTCTGCTGAATACACATGCCATCAACAGAGGGCTGGAGCCACTGATCTCACGCAGCCGCCGCTATCAGAACCCGTTGTCGGTGGTGACCATGGACATTATTAATCTGGAGGAGATTATCCAGTCTGCGGGTCAAGTAGCCGCAGATAAAGTGATTGTCGCTGTCAGCCAAATGCTGCGTGACCAAATACGCTGGGCAGATATGGTAGGGCATATAAGTGCAGGTCAATTTATTTTTATTTTACCGGAAACCGACAAAGATGCTGCTGTCGCATTGGCCAATAAGCTGGCCGGGCAACTCAAAAACTTCACAATAATGATTGGTGAGCAGACCGGTATACAGGCCGTCGTCTGTTTTGGTGTTACTGCCTGGGTCAAAGGTGATGATGCCCGTTTATTGATGTCACGTTCCAATGATACCGCACAAGCGGCTCGCCAAAATGGAGCCTTTACCGTAAAAATCACATGATTTTTTATCCTCTGCGGGCTCCCCGCTCACAGAGGGTTTCCGCTATACTCATGATTCATACTCGCAATACCGCCCTGGCAGATTGTCCGTGCGGTCTGGAGGCGGTCATGCCCTTACAACACCACCTGCTGAGTGCTATAGCACACAATCACACTGTTCGGCATATCTTGTTTGGCGTGCTGATGATTCTCGGTGGATATTCAACAGCCGTTGCGGGTGCGGCACCGTACCATTCGCCGTCCGCCCAAAAAAGTGAAGGCGTATTTCTTGTTGCCACAGAACAGCTGCATGGCAGCAGTTTTCAGCAAACCGTTATTCTGTTAACCCATTACAGCAAACAGGGTGCCACCGGGCTTGCCATTAATCGGCCTGCGGGCATACCGCTGCAACAGGCTTTTCCCGGGGTTCGTCAATTACAGCAACGTACTGACCCGTTGTATCTTGGTGGCCCGGTAAGCACCAATGCTATTTTTGTATTGCTACGCACGCAGCAACCCGGAAAGACCATGCACCACATTGCCGATGACGTTTATTTTTCCACCGGAAAAAATGTTTTTACGCATTCACTCAAGCCCAGAACACATGCCGCGACACGCACCTATGCGGGTTATGCGGGTTGGGCTGCCGGGCAACTACAAAACGAAATCAGTCGTGGTGACTGGATTATGGTGCGTACTCATCCCAAAATTGTTTTTGAGGAAGACTCCAAAAGCCTGTGGCAACGTTTAAGTAAACGCTGGACTGGAAAATGGATTTAAGATTCGATAACTCCGAATTAACACAACTCTATTCATCTTCATCAAAATCTTCAGGTAATTCATGTGCCACGCCTTTGTGGCAATCGATACAGGTCTGACCTTTTTCCGCCATCTTTTTATGTTTTCGTGCGGCACGTCCTTGCTGCTCTTCAAAGTCCATGGATGCCACAGCATGGCAAACACGGCACTCACGAGAATCCGTTTCTTTCATGTTTTGCCACACCGTTTTAGCCATTGTCAGCCGATAGCTTTCATATTTTTCCTTGCTGTCAATAGTGCCAATAAGGTGATGCCAAACATCCTTGGCCGCACGGATTTTAGCGACCATCTTGGGGCCAAAATCCCGTGGCACATGACAATCCGAACACGTTGTGCGTACACCAGTACGATTTCTATAATGTACGGTATCTTTATATTCTTCATAAGCAATACTCATTTCATGGCAGGAAATACAAAATGACTCAGTATTGGTTGCATTTAATGCGCCATGAAAACCCACAGCGAGTAAAGCGCCCACAATTAGTGTGCCGATAATGACAGACAGAGAAATTCCCTTTAGCAGTTTACGCATAAAATGGCCGAATCGTCATTTTGTTGAACATAGCAGAGTCAGGTTTTTCCAAACGTATCCATGGTAATTCCCTTATACCAACCGGACGCAAACCTGGCCTCTTTGAGTCGTGTTTTGCGCGATGCCTTTTTAGCACTCAAACCGCCCGCAACCTGTTTCAATTTTCCATTTTTCAAACGGTATACTCCCGCTGATGAAAAGGCATACTTGGGGTTGAGGAGACTGTAGATGCCGGTGTTGTAGGTGACATCCGGTATGGTGCCACCATTCAATTCAATCACGATAGCAGCCGCACAAATTTTACCCTGGGTATTGGCGCTGTGCCCCGTTTTTTGCATAGGGTCCGCAATACAGGCATCACCAATCACATGAATATTTTTTTGTAATGTAGACGCGAAATTTTGTGGATTTACAGGACACCAGCCCGACTCATCTGCCAAGCCGGTAACCCGTGCAATCTTCCCCGCGTGTTGTGGTGGAATTAAATTAACAACGTCGCCTTTAAGAGTGCCGATTGTGCGTCCTGTCAGTGATAGTGCCTTGGTATCTGCGGATACAATCTCACCCTGCTCCGAGCCATCAACCCATTCAATCATACCCTTATAGAGTTTTTCCCAGCCTTTACGGAACATGGCCAGTTCTTCAGAGTCACCACTGGAGTCAATCAGTAGAATTTTCGAAGAAGGCTTGGTTTTTTTAAGGTAGTGCGCGATCAGGCTGGCGCGCTCATAGAGAGCAGGAGGGGCACGAAAAGGTTTACGAGGCGCTGCAATAATGACGTTACCACCATCTTTCATCGCCTCTAATTGTTTTCGCAACAAAAGAGTTTGCGCACCGGCCTTCCAGGCATGCGGCATAATTTTACTATTTTCCGCACTTGCCCCTTTGATTTCATGCCAGTTAAAAGAAATACCGGGAGAAACAACCAATCGATCATAGGCGAGTGTTTTACCACTTTTCAGTTTAATTTTTTTCGCAGAGGCATCAATTGAGATCACCGTATCATGCATGATATTAACGCCATGATTTTTACGCAGCCCATCATAATTGTGGGTAATGAAGTTTATCGATTTCATTCCTGCCAATACAGTATTGCTGAATGGGCAGGTAATAAACTGAACGTTTGGTTCAATCAAAGTTACATTCAAGCTGGAATCATACTGACGTAAATAATTGGCACAGGTTGCACCACCAAAGCCACCGCCAACCACCACCACGCGAGCTTTGGATTTTGCCATGGCGCTGCCTGGAAAAACAAAGCCATTGGCTGAGGAAATAATGCCAGCGGCCCCCAGTAGTTTGATAAATGTTCTGCGATCAATCTGGTTCATCACACCGCCCCTGATTATTTATCTAAAGCTGAAAAATATTCGGCGAGCAGATTAATCTCATCATCACTTAGTGCTTTAGCGTATCGCCCCATGATGGTGGATTTTTCATCACCCGACTTAAAGCCAAATAGACTTTCGGTGATATCACTTTTTTCCAGCCCCTTAAGTTCGGGAATTTTTCCTGATCCAGACCCGTTTGGTCCATGACACGTTAAACAGGCATCGGCCATCATTTTAATTTTATTGGGTGCTGCGGCCATAACGGTATTTATTGAGAGCAATAATGTGACAGCGCTAATTGTCAGTAAATGCACTGATACATTCCGTGTCATACATTTTTTTTGTTTCATCATGGTTTTAATATTTCCATATAAATAACTGTGGCAGTGTATTAGACGGGTATGTGTTTTTTGCAAAATATTATTCCTTTAATAGGTATTAAATAATGCAAGCCATACAGAAAATTTGTATGGCTTGCATTATTTTAAATCATCATGTTGCTCAATGATTCATTGAATAATAAAAATTATAAACCAACATAGAGCTGAAGAGTTAAACGATTATCTTTATCGATACCCGTTGGCGTATCAAAACGATCCCAATACTCGATATAGGCTTTAATATTTTGTGCCAGATAATGGGTAACGTTTAAAGTCAACTCATTGTATTCATGGGTGCCATCATTTCTTTCATAGTTGTCCAAGCGCACCAACTGCACCCAGGTAGGCATGCCTTTTTTGGTTTTCATAACGTTATAAGCCTGAATGGAGAATGCATTGTTTTTATCTGTTCCCCCCGTTACATCATCCTCGGCCATGACATAAGCTGCCTGAACACGGATATTTTTCAGATCAGCCTGGGTATCGATTGCCATGCGATTGAAATTCATGTTGCCCGCCTCACCATCGAGGATATAGCCGCCCACCATGATGTTCTTTTTCACATCAAAGGCAACACGGGCATTCATGCTGGTACCGTTTCCCGGGTCATTGCCGGATATACCTTCAACATTATCTGCTACACCACCGAGACCAATGTTATAAAATAATTTATCATCGGCAACACGGCCTGTTACGGCCACATTTTGGCGTTTGGAGCGTAAATTCCCACCATTGTCAGCGCCACCAAAGTTTTGATCAATGACACCTACGCTGCCACGGGTTAATCGGAAATGATTGCCGAGGAAACCATAGCCGTCAGCCCAGTTGGCCTGACTCCAGGTCATTTGCAAAGTGGCTTCGTTGTTGAAACGATAAGACAACGCAGTACTGCCAACTTCTGGCGCAAAGCCGGCTTCGTCTTCAGCTTCAATTTGAGTGAATACGGAAACGTTTTTACCCATGGTGCCGGCAATAAATAGCGCCACACCATGAACTGCACGCACCATACGATCACCATTGTCTGTTTTATCATATGGGCGTGAAATAACCAGGCCACTTATTGGAAAATTACCAGCCTCATAATAAGGAGCGGTTTTACCTTCTATCTTTAAGTCTTCCTTAAGGCGATAACCCCGTTCTTTGAATTTTCGGCCTTTGTTATTCAGTTGGGGCCATGCGTTATGACAGTATGAACAATTTTTTTCGTATTTAGCTGCGAATGACGGTACGGCCTGAGCGGTTCCCGTTAAAGTAATGCCAGCAACGGCCAATATGCTCAGGGCCAATCCTGTTTGAATACGCATCATCAAGCTCTCCTTGTTAAATTCCATCGTAATTTTTATATTCTGGTTTATATCAATGACACAAAAAATGAATACCCCTGTTATTATTTATTCTCCGGATAGAGTCAGGCAGCACTCAATAATTACAACTGCCGCATAAATTTATAACGATTTTTTTATGCCTATAAAAACTTGCAGGCACAGTAAAGCTCTGCTGCTGAGAATCAAATCAGATGCCGGGGAAGGGACTCTTGAATGAGAAATATAACTACAATTAAGAGTTTGCTAATGTTAAGTCATCAACCTTCGCACGTCCCTTGTTTGCAGCGTGATATTCCCTGGCAAGAGCCTCATCATTTTAGTAGGTAAAATAGTATGTGTGAGACACAGGTATGACAAGCTTTTTTTTCCAAAAAAACCTAGGTAATTTCCCTTGTAGCTTGATGGGAAAGTGCCGCTAAAAACAGGTAAAATTGTTTTATGATAGTTTTCTCAGGCAAGGGTATATTGCCTGTATGACTGATAGTTATTGAAAATAAACATCAATTGCAGCGGACTGGCTCCATCAGAAAGGTAAAGGCCGACACTGGGTTTTACGTAGCAGGCTACATAAAAACCTATTCACATATTTGCCTGACTCGAAACGAACGCCCTTTTAATTTTCCTTCTTCCAGTTTTTTCAGTGCAGGTTTAACAACTTCACGGTTAACCGCCACATAGGCCCGGTTGTCATCAATGCTGATTTTCCCAACGTGTTTTCCGGCGATACCCTCTTTCCCGGTGAGAGCACCAAGAATATCACCCGGACGCACTTTTTGTTTTTTACCGCCATCAATCTGTAAAGTGACCATGGCTGGCTGATAGGGTGTTTTATTCAACAGATTTGATGATGGCAGCGTCTCATTACTGATATCTTGTTTAAGGTAGTCTTCCAGCATTGCGACTTTATAACTTTCTTTGTCGGTATACAGCGTACAGGCAATGCCTTTGCTGCCAGCCCTGCCTGTACGGCCAATGCGATGCACATGTACTTCGGTATCGCGTGACAGATGATAATTAATGACCGCATCCAGTGCATCAATATCCAGACCGCGTGATGCGACATCGGTAGCGACCAGAATCGATGTGCTTTTATTACTGAAGCGTACCAGTATCTGGTCGCGGGCTTTTTGATCCAGGTCGCCGTGCAGTGCCAGCGCACTAAAACCATATCGAACCAGCTCATCCGCCACTTCCTGTGTCTCACGCCTGGTGTTACAAAATACCAGAGCAGACTCGGGACAATGTGCCAACAACAGCAAACGCAAGGCATCCATGCGTTGCTCATCACCGCTTAATTTATAAAAATGTTGCTCAATGCTGGCCTCATCATGTGTCGAAGCCACTTGCACTATCACGGGATCAATCATGATCTGTTTTGCAATGGTTTGTATCTGCTCAGGGTAAGTGGCACTGAATAACAGTGTTTGGCGCTTGCGGGGCATATGCGCGATGATGGCATCCAGTGTTACCTGAAAGCCCATGTCCAGCATGCGATCAGCCTCATCGAGAACAAAAACTGTCAGGCGCTGTAAATCCAGAGTACCTTTGCGCAGATGTTCTTCAATGCGTCCCGGCGTACCAACCACTATATGGGCGCCATGTTCTAACGAACCAATTTGCGGACCAAAAGGCATACCGCCGCAGAGCGTCAGTATTTTAATGTTATGGGTTTTACGTGCCAGCTTGCGCAATTCTTTTGCCACTTGGTCGGCCAGCTCCCGGGTCGGGCAAAGAACCAGTGATTGTACGCAAAAACGTTTTACCGCCAGTTTTTCCAACAGCCCCAGGCCAAAAGCTGCCGTTTTTCCTGAGCCGGTCTTACCCTGCGCAATGACATCGTTTCCCGCCAAAATGGGCGGCAGGCTTTTTGCCTGTATAGGTGTCATCGTCAAATAATTCAGCGATGTGAGATTTTCAAGGAGCTCAGTACGTAACTTGAGAGATGAAAAACAAGAGTGACTCATTCTGAATAACCAATAGGGTGTAAAAAATAAAACAACAAAAAATCAATTCGCATTTTTGTTACGCAGGTATTCTTCATAAGTACCATGAATATCGACAATACCCGTGGGCGTCAATTCGATAATGCGTGTCGCAATGGAAGAGACAAATTCACGGTCATGGCTGACAAAAAGCAATGTGCCGGGATAGTTTTCCAATGCCAGATTGAGTGATTCAATCGATTCCATGTCCAAGTGGTTAGTCGGCTCATCCAATAACAAAATATTAGGGCGTTGTAGCATTAATTTACCAAACAACATGCGCCCCTGTTCGCCACCGGAAATAACGTCAACCGTCTTATTGATATCATTTTGTGAAAACAACATGCGTCCCAGAGTGCCACGGATAACCTGTTCATCATCACTTTCTTTTCCCCACTGGTCCATCCAGTCATATAAATTTTTACGCTCTTCAAAATCAGCCGCATGGTCCTGCGCGTAATAACCGATATTTGCATTTTCAGACCATTTCACTTTTCCGGTAGTGGGTTCCAGATCACCGACCAGACATTTCAACAATGTTGATTTACCAATACCGTTGGGGCCGATTATTGCAATACGTTCACCCACTTCCACCGTAAGATTGAGCCCGGAAAACAGGTCTTCATCAAAGTGTTTGCTGAGGTTTTCCACCTCCAGTGCCAAGCGATGAAGTTTTTTATCCTGTTCAAAACGAATAAAAGGACTTTGCCGACTGGAAGGCTTTACTTCGGTCAGCTGAATTTTATCAATTTGTTTAGCGCGTGATGTCGCCTGTTTTGATTTTGACGCATTGGCTGAAAACCGACTGACAAAAGCTTTAAGCTCGGCAATCTGCGCACTCTTCTTGGCGTTGTCTGAGGCCAGTTGTTCACTGGCCTGTGTCGCTGCCGTCATATATTCATCGTAGGAGCCGGGGTAAATACGCAGTTCACCGTAGTCCAGGTCAGCCATGTGCGTACACACACTGTTCAAAAAATGACGATCATGGGAAATGATAATCATCGTGCAATTGCGCTCGTTTAACACCCCTTCCAGCCAGCCAATGGTATTGATGTCCAGGTTATTGGTGGGTTCATCCAGTAGCATGATGTCAGGCTCTGAAAATAAAACCTGTGTCAGCAACACCCGCAGCTTCCAGCCTGGAGCCACTTCACTCATCGGGCCGAAATGCTGCTCAACAGGGATGCCCACACCCAGCAATAGTTCACCGGCCCGTGCCTCGGCGGTATAACCATCCATCTCGGCAAAATCATGTTCAAGATCAGCAGCCCGCATGCCATCCTTCTCACTCATTTCCGGATTGGCATAAATTGCATCACGCTCAGACTTCACCTTCCAGAGTTCCTCGTGGCCCATGATCACCGTATCAATCACGCTGAATTCCTCGTACGCGAACTGATCCTGCCTCAACTTGCCAATACGTTCGTTTGGGTCTTTTGAAATATTGCCCGCAGAAGGTTCCAGGTCACCACCCAGAATTTTCATCAGGGTGGATTTGCCGCAACCGTTGGCACCGATGAGTCCATAACGATTACCATCACCAAACTTAACGGAAATGTCTTCAAACAACGGCTTGGCGCCAAATTGCATCGTAATATTTGCAGTGGATAACACGATATTCTTCCTGTAAAAATAATTGAGTGACGTATACAGATGATTCTGTACACGATAATAGTTTGCCCGATGGGAAAACAGGCGAATGCTAAAAACAGCATGCGCAGGCGTATTTAAAATAATCTCAGTTGTCTCAGTGCAGGTATTGACACTGTTTTTGACAGAGAACCCAGCAGTAGAGCGGATGTAAATACATATAAAACAATAGGTTAAATGTATTTTTCGGCAAATTATGGACAAAATGCCTTTCCTGCTGAAAGTGATTATACGCGAGCATCAATTTTTATAAAAACAGCATTATTCCATGTAAGAATTCGGACGCCATCTTGAATTTTCAGTCCTTTCTATTTTTGCAACACAGGCTCAAATCCATCAGGCATCTACTGGGGTGGTTTGCAGTGTTTGATGGGACATCAACAACGCAAGCTGCATTCGTAAAGACAATGCTTCGGCCATCATGGCCCGTGTTCGCCACCGCTGTATGCATGTGCTCGAACGTGCGCCTTCTTCCATCAGTTTGGCCAAAAAATGCCGCAAGGCGGCATGGAGTGCTGGCTGTTGCGCTAGAGTCTATTTATATGCGGTCGCCTTGTACGCCTGACCAGACGGGCAGACAACCCCCTTCCATTATTGTATTATGTTCAGCAATATCATCAACATACCCGCACGCAGCAGAGCCCCCTATGCAACCCGCCAACATCATCTGTGACCGTTTTGAACAACACTATT
>Ga0256839_1000754_pt1 | contig 41356 bp, 40 predicted proteins | sample 354166metaG_FD_185968 | JGI IMG/M metagenome (GOLD analysis project Ga0256839, IMG submission 185968) | Hydrothermal vent microbial communities from Mid Atlantic Ridge, Atlantic Ocean - 354-166 | ecosystem: Environmental > Aquatic > Marine > Hydrothermal vents | place: Atlantic Ocean: Mid...
TCGAATGTGACTTGGTTGAAATTTCTGTGATCTATTTCTTTCTCAACGGACCGGAGCCAAGCCCCGGAAGCGAGGGAAACTGAGGTTTGCCAAGATCGGGCAAGCCGTTGTTTTTGGTCAGTTGGGCGAAATCTTCGGGTAGTTTTTCAGGCAGGGCCTTTTGCGCGCCTCCACTAGTGGAGCCGGGCAAAGCCGAGGGGTCGATGCCCATTTGCCGGGCCATTCTTTCAAGTTCGACAGGGTCCATGTTGGCCATGTCGGGCATGGCACCACCGCTCATTCCGCCCGGCATTGAGCTCATGCCGCCGCCTTTTGACATTTTTTTCATCATAGAGGCCATCTGGCGGTGCTGTTTTATCAGCTTGTTGATCTGGGAGACCTCGGTACCCGCTCCGGCAGCGATGCGCTTGCGGCGCGAGGCGTTGAGCAGTTCGGGGCGTTCGCGCTCCATGGTGGTCATGGAATTGATGATCGCGACCTGGCGGTCGAAGACCTTTTCATCAATATTTGCCTTGCCAAGGGCTTTTTTCATCTGGCCCATGCCCGGCATCAGGCCCATGATGGCGCCCATGCCGCCCATTTTTTTCATCTGCAACAGTTGATTGCGCAAGTCATTGAGGTCAAAGACGCCTTTTTTGAGCTTTTTGGCCATTTTGGCGGCGTCATCGGCGGAGACGGTTTCCGCGGCTTTTTCAACCAGCGAAACAATGTCGCCCATGCCTAAAATGCGGTCGGCGATGCGACTTGGGTGGAAATCTTCCAGCCCGTCCATTTTTTCGCTGGTGCCGATAAGTTTTATGGGCTTGGCGGTGGCCGCGCGCATGGAAAGGGCTGCGCCTCCACGCCCGTCACCATCCATTCTTGTAAGCACGGTGCCAGTAATGGAAACACTTTCATCAAACGAGCGCGCCAGATTTACCGCATCCTGCCCGGTCAGCGCATCAACCACCAGCAACACCTCATGGGGGTTGGTAGCAGACTTGATGTCGGCGGTTTCCGCCATCAATTCTTCGTCGATATGGGTGCGCCCGGCGGTATCCAGAATGAACACGTCATAGCCGCCGCGTTTTGCTTCATCGGTAGCGCGCTTGGCGATTTGAACCGGGCTTTCCCCTGAAACAATGGCCAGGGTATCGACCCCGATCTGTTCACCCAGCACCTTGAGCTGCTCCATGGCGGCGGGGCGGCGTGTGTCGAGCGAGGCCAGCAGGACTTTCTTGTTTTCACGTTTCTTCAGGCGCAGGGCGATTTTTGCCGAAGTGGTTGTTTTGCCTGAGCCCTGCAGGCCAACCATCAGGATGGGTACCGGGGGGGCGGCGCGCAGGTCGATAGGGACGGCCTCATCGCCCAGAACCCTGACCAGTTCGTCGTTGACGATCTTGATGACCTGCTGGCCCGGGGTAATGGAGCGGGTGACTTCGGAGCCGGTGGCCCGCGCGCTTACCTGCTCAACAAAAGCCCGCACAACTTCCAGGGATACGTCAGCTTCAATCAGTGCGCGGCGCACTTCGCGCAGAGCGGCTTTAACATCCGCTTCGCTCAGGGCGCCGCGGCCGGTCAGGCCCTTGAATATGTTACCCAGACGATCGCTGAGAGTATCGAACATGTTCTGTCTCTTTATCCCGTTAAGTGAAAAAGTACTGTATTGCCCATATATGGGAAGAAAACCCCCAAAACCAAAGGCACACCCACGGGCGCAACGCGCTGGTGGATGTTGACCGTATGCCTCGCCGGGCATACCAGTTACTCAAAATATAGCTCTTTTTCACGAGAGTGCGAGGCTTATAGGGGCAGGGAAGAGGGGGTGTCAATATTTACCTGATCCGAATTCTGTTTGCGGCCTCTGGCTTCGCCGGGCGATCAACGATAAAGCAGACTCTAATCCTGAGAAACTTACGGATACATCTTATGACAAGTCCCATAGACCAGAATAAGCTCAAAAAACTCGCTGAAATCGCAGTTAAAGTGGGTCTGCGCCTTGAGGAGGGGCAGGATCTGGTGATGACCGCTCCCCTGGAAGCTGCGCCATTAGTCCGGCTGATTACTAAGGCTGCCTACAAAGCGGGGGGCGGGTTGGTCACCACGTTTTACGGGGACCCCGAAACCGTGCTGGCGCGCTACAAACATGCGCCGGACGCCAGTTTTGACAAGGCAGCGGACTGGTTGTTCGAAGGCATGGCCAAGGCCTTCGACAATAATGCGGCGCGTCTGGCAATTTCATCAGAAAATCCCATGCTTCTGGCCAATGAAGACCCGGAAAAAGTAGGGCGGATCAACAAGGCCATGTCCAAAGCCACCACCCCGGTGCGCAAGCGTATTGTTGAGTTTGATGTCAACTGGAGTATTGTTTCCTATCCTGGTGCTGACTGGGCCAAACTGGTATTTCCCGATGACGGTGAAGAAGCGGCCATCAAAAAACTGGCGGAAGCGATTTTTGCCGCGTCCCGCGTTGATGTTGAGGATCCCATTACCGCCTGGAAAGAACATAATGCCAATCTGAGCCAGCGCTCAGCCTGGCTGAACAGGCAGAGTTTTACAGCCCTGAACTTTTCCGGTCCGGGTACCGATCTCACGGTCGGGTTGGCGGAGGGTCATGTATGGATGGGTGGAGAGGCTGCAGCCAAAAATGGTATTACCTGCAATCCCAACATTCCCACCGAAGAGGTATTCACAACCCCTCATGCCCTGCAAGTGGATGGCCACGTCATTTCAACCAAGCCTCTTTCTCATCACGGTACGTTGATAGAAGATATTTCGGTAAAATTTGAGGGCGGGCGCATTGTTGAAGCCAGGGCGGGCAAGGGCGAGGATGTGTTTCTTAAGCTTCTTGATACCGATGAGGGTGCGCGCCGCCTCGGCGAGGTGGCACTGGTGCCCCATTCCTCGCCCATATCTCAATCGGGCATCTTGTTCTTCAATACTTTGTTTGACGAAAACGCTGCCTGCCATATTGCACTGGGGCAGTGTTATTCAAAATGTTTTGAAGACTCTGAAACAATTACGCCTGAGCAGGTGAAGGAGCAGGGTGGCAATTCCAGCCAGATTCATGTGGACTGGATGATCGGGTCCGATAAAATAGATATAGACGGGATCACGAAAGACAGAAGCCGGGTGCCGGTATTCCGCAGAGGGGAATGGGCGTAGTTTTTGCATCGGGAAAGGGTTAAGGCGTGGGTGTGCTGCTTTGCCCTTTGACAAAATCAGGATGAGGGCTGGCACATCCCATGCGTCCTCGCGATGAGTCTGCCGAATCATGAAGGCCAAACTCCCTTCTGGAAATCCGTCCCGTTGTGCGCCATATAGGGCTGAAGGTCTCAACGGGTGCGCCGCATAATGTCTGATGATATCAGCTATCTGAAGATGAACGGTCTGGGCAATGATTTTGTCATACTGGACGGTCGTGAAACTCCGGTAGTGCTGGATGAAGACCGCGTGCGCTGGGTTGCCGACCGTGAACAGGGTATTGGCTGCGATCAGCTCATAGTGATGGAAAAGCCTTCGGTGGAAGGTGCCGATGTGTCTATGCGCATTTTTAATAGTGATGGGGGCGAAGTTGCGGCCTGCGGCAATGCCACGCGCTGTGTTGCTGGTGTTGTTGCCAGGGAAAGCGGGTGCGCTGAAATCGTGATTCAGACCGGCGCAGGGCTGCTTGCGAGCCGGGTTGATGGTCAACGGGCCAGCGTGGATATGGGAAGGCCAATGTTTGACTGGCAGGATATTCCGCTCAGCGAAGAGTTTGGCGATACGCGCGGCATTGAATTGCAGATCGGGCCCATTGATGCGCCGGTGCTGCATACCCCTTCCGTGGTCAATGTGGGCAATCCCCATGCCATTTTCTGGGTCAACAATGACCCTGATGACTACGAACTGGAGCGATTCGGGCCGTTACTTGAAAACCACCCGGTTTTCCCTCAGCGGGCCAACATTTCCCTGGCCCAGGTTCTTGCGCCTGAAGAAATCCGGGTTCGGGTGTGGGAGCGGGGGGTGGGCCTGACAAAAGCCTGTGGAACGGCAGCTTGCGCGGTTGGCGTTGCCGGTGCGCGAAAGGGGATCAGCGCCAGAAAAGTTGCAATTCATCTGCCCGGTGGCACGCTGGATATCGAGTGGTGTGAGGAAGATGATCAGATCATCATGTGCGGGCCGTGGGAGTTGGAAGGGAAGGGTGTTTTGCCCTTTAATCTGGTGGGGGATTGAAGCGCAAAATGAGCCAGGTGCCACAAACCCTTACCTTCGGCTGCCGCCTGAATGCCTATGAATCCGAGGTGATGCGCAAACTTGCCAAAAAAGCCGAAGTGGGCGATGTGCTGATTGTCAATTCCTGTGCAGTGACCAGTGAAGCGGTGCGTCAGGCCCGCCAAGCCATCCGCAAAGCAAAACGTGCTCATCCCGAGCGCAAAATAGTTGTGACCGGTTGCGCGGCGCAGACCGAAGCTGAGACCTTTGGAGGGATGGAGGAGGTTGATCTGGTTATCGGCAACCATGAAAAACTGCAGGCTGAAACCTATGAGAAACTAACCTTTGACTTGCCGCCCGAGCAGAAAGTTCACGTCAACGACATCATGTCGGTACGTGAAACCGCCAACCACCTCATCGAGGGTCTGGACGGGAGGGCGCGCGCTTTTGTGCAGGTGCAGAACGGCTGCGACCATCGCTGTACGTTCTGTATCATTCCCTTCGGGCGCGGCCCTTCGCGTTCCGTGCCCATGGGCTTGGTGGTTGAACAGATCAAAAAACTCGTGGGCAACGGTTACAAAGAAGTGGTGCTGACCGGGGTTGATATCACTTCTTATGGCGCTGATCTGCCCGGCGCACCCAGTTTTGGCGTGCTTGTGTTGAAAATTTTGCGGCACGTGCCCGACCTTGAGCGCTTGCGAATTTCTTCCATTGATTCCATCGAGGCGGATGCGGCATTGTTTGAAGCGTTCGCGGCGCCGTGTCTGATGCCCCATATGCACCTCTCCCTGCAGTCGGGGAGCAATATGATCCTGAAGCGCATGAAACGAAGGCATTTGCGTGAGGATACTTTGTCATTCGTTGCCAAAGCACGCGCCATTCGTCCCGATATGGTGTTTGGTGCCGATATCATTGCCGGGTTCCCCACTGAAACCGAGGAAATGTTTGCCAGCTCGCTTAGTATCATTGATGAGGCCGACCTGATTTACACCCATATTTTCCCCTATTCGAGGCGCAAGGGCACCCCGGCGGCGCGTATTCCCAATCAGGTGCCAAAGCGTTTTATCAAGGAAAGGGCGGCGCTGTTGCGTAAAGCGGGCGCGCGGCGGCTTAAAAAACACATGGCAAGTCGTCTTAACAAATCAGAGCGGGTGCTCATTGAGCATGAAGGCATGGGCCGGACCGAGCAGTTTTTGCCCGTCAGGCTGACAGGAGCCAAAACGGGTCAGGTTATTTCAGTGCAAATCGGTGGGGTGGAATCCGAGATGCTTGTGGGTGCAATGCAGGGGACAGCGGTATGAGTGAAAAAAAACCGGGATTGTTTGGACGGCTGTTCGGCAGGGGTAAAACACAAGAGACCAAGTCCGGGGAAGTTAAAAAGAGTGTAAAATCGCCCCCGGATGAGGTTCGGCATGAAGAGGCCGGTATCGATATCCATCCGGAGGCCGGTCCGCCGGAAACCACGCCGGAGTGGGTTGAAAAACCGGAGCACAGCCGACCTGATCCTGCTCCCACGGTAATCACGCCGGAGGCGCCGGAGGGGGAAGAGCATCCCCACCTCTCACCCGCACCGCCGGAGGCGACTTTTGATCCGGTATTGCCAGAGGCGGGGCCGGCGCAGGAACCCGAGCCAGAACCCGCGGTTGAAACCGGAACAGGCGAAGGGGGGGGAGCTAAAACCCCAAGCCAAAAACGAAACTGGCTGGCGCGGCTGGCATCAGGTCTTAAACGCACCTCTGATCAGCTCAGCGATAATATCGGAGCGGTTTTTACCAAACGCAAACTCGATGCGGAAACGCTTGAGGAACTCGAGGATGTGCTCATTCAGGCTGATCTGGGTGTTGACGTGGCCATGAGCATAACAGAGGCACTGGCCAAAGACCGGTTTGACAAGGAAATTTCAACTGATGATGTGCGCGCCGTACTGGCCGTCGAAGTGCAAAAAGTGCTCGAACCGGTGGCGCGGTCCTTCAAACCTGATGCAATTAACAAGCCGTTTGTCATTCTGATGGTGGGGGTCAACGGCTCAGGCAAAACAACCACTATTGGCAAGCTGGCGCAAAAATTCTCCCGTGAGGGGAAAAAGTTGATGCTGGCGGCAGGGGATACGTTTCGCGCTGCGGCCATTGAACAACTTGAAATCTGGGGAAAGCGCACCGGGGCACCAGTGGTCACGCGGCCTGCGGGTTCGGATGCCTCGGGGCTGGCCTTTGATGCGGTCACGCAGGCAAAGTCCGAAAAAAGCGATGTACTGATAATTGACACCGCGGGGCGACTGCAAAACCGTGATGAGCTTATGGCCGAGCTGGAAAAGATCATTCGTGTCATCAAAAAGGTGGATGAGGATGCACCCCATGCCGTATTATTGACGCTTGATGCAACCACCGGGCAGAACGCTTTGCAACAGGTGGAAATATTTGGCAAACGTGCCGGGGTTACCGGTCTTGTCATGACCAAGCTTGACGGCACGGCGCGGGGCGGCATTCTGGTGGCTATTGCCAAAAAGCATGCACTTCCGGTGTATTTTATCGGCGTTGGTGAAGGGGTGGATGATCTGGAACCGTTTACGGCTGCTGATTTTGCCGCCGCCATTGCGGGGACCAGTCCGGCACACAACAACAATAAAGGCAAAGATCAGGCATGAGTGACAACAAAAAAGAAGCAGAGGAAGTCAACTGGGACGAGGTCAAGCCCCAGCTGCTCAAGCTGGCGCTGGAGCTGGGGCCGCTGGTGATATTTTTCGTGGTCAATGCGCGGACTGATATTTTTGTCGCTACCGCCTGGTTCATGGGAGCAATGGTGATTTCACTCTCCCTGTCCTGGTTGCTTTTGAAGCGCATTGCGGTGATGCCGCTGGTTACCGGGGTTGTGGTTCTGGTCTTTGGCGGGCTGACGCTTTATCTGCAGGACGATACGTTCATTAAAATGAAGCCGACAATCGTTAATGTCATGTTCGGGACCGTACTGCTGGGTGGCCTGGTTTTTGGGCATTCCCTGCTCAGACATGTGTTTGGCGAAGTCTACAAGTTACAGGAAAAGGGCTGGTCTGTTCTCACTCTGCGCTGGGGCGTGTTCTTTTTTGTACTTGCGCTGCTCAATGAAGTGGTCTGGCGTAATTTTTCTACCGACTTCTGGGTGTCGTTCAAGGTCTGGGGCATCATGCCGCTGACCATCATATTTTCACTGCTGCAGATGAAGCTGCTCAGCCAGTATGCGCCTCAGGAAGAGGCAGCGGAATAAGAGTTCAATTTGGTTGCGAAGTGCTTCTGGACCCGCTTTGTTTTGCCGCCTCGATTGCCGGAAGCAGGGAGCTTAGGTATGTTCTCTCAGACAGGGCGCCGATAAACTTGTAGGTGATGATGCCCTCAGCGTTGACAACAAAGGTTTCAGGAACACCGTAGACACCCCATTCAATGGATGCACGGCCGTTAAGGTCGGCACCTATGGCGTCATAGGGGTTGCCCAGTTCCCTGAGGAATGAGATGGCATTTTCAGCGGCGTCCTTCTGGTTGATGCCGACGAGGAATAAATCGGGGTCTTCTTCAGCAAGTCTTGTGAGCAGCGGGTGCTCCTGCCGGCAGGGAACGCACCAGGAGGCCCAGACATTTACCACTGAGACTTTGCCCACCAGGTCAGCGGTCGCAAACCCGGGAATATCACCAATTTCCTCTTCAATGCCTTCAATTGCGGGGAGCGAAAACTGGGGAATGGGTTTGTCAATCAGCACAGAGGGCAAAAGGGAGCTGTCGCGATTTATCTGCGAAGCAAAAATTGCAATCATCGCCACCACAAACAGCAAGGGGACCGAGAGGAAAAGAGCGCGTTTCACGTTATTCTTCTTTTCTGTTTGAGGTTGTTTCTGAGCGACGGTAAATTCCGCGCTTTTCAAGCTCTGCAAGACGCCTTTTTTGCTGATGCGAGCTGAGAGCTGTCCACAGGATAAGCGCCAGAATAACCAGCGCCGCCCCGAGATAGGAGCTGACAATAAAAACAGCGTGGGGGCCAAGGTCAATCATGAGGTGGTGCCGGAGGAGGTGCCATTACGGGCGCTCACATGGCGGCGCTCCAGGCTGTTGGCGCGGTGACGCAGGATTTCTGTGCGCATGCCCACCAGGTGCAGGGTAAAAAACAGCGCTGTAAAAGCAACCACCATGATCAGGAGCGGGGTATAAATTGACGCAGGCATGGAAAGTCCGTCGGCCTTGATAATGGAGGGTTGATGCAACGTGTTCCACCAGTCCACGGAAAACTTGATGATGGGGATGTTCAGGGCACCGACCAGAGTAAATATGGCAATGATGCGGGTGCCGCGCGCCTGTCCCTCAAAAGTGCGCCAGAGCGCAACAAGTCCCAGATACATCAGAAAAAGTACCAGGGTCGAGGTCATGCGTCCGTCCCATTCCCAGAAGGTGCCCCAGGTGGGGCGTCCCCACAAGGCACCGGTGAACAGGGCCACAGCGGTAAAGGCCGCACCAAGCGGGGCGGCGGCTTTCATGGACATGTCGGCCATGGGGTGGCGCCAGACCAGAGTGCCAATGGCAGAAACCGCCATCAGGGTATAAATCATCTGGCTGAGCCAGGCACTGGGCACATGAATATACATGATGCGCACGGTTTCTCCCATCTGATAGTCGGGAGGCGAATTGAAAAACGAATACCACAGCCCGATGGTGAACAGAATGATGGTAAGTGCGGCCAGGGGCGCAATCCAGTTCCGGGACCAGGAAAGAAACACCCCGGGATGGGCGAGGCGGGAAAACCAGTTGGCGGGCAGGGAAGTATCGGTCATGGGGTTGGATTTATTCATGTGCCGCCCGCAAAGCAAGGGCAATGGCAAAGGGAGTAAAAGCAAAAGCGAGCAGGCTGAGGGCTCCCAGAAACATAAAAGCTGCCTCAGAGGTGCCCGATCCGGGGGCGGGAGAAATGGCGCTTACGCCAAAAATGAGAACAGGAACGGCCAGCGGCATGATGAGGATAGGTGCGAGAACACCGCCGCGCTTCAACGTGACGGCGATAGATGCACCAAAAGCACCAAGGGCCACGAGCGCGGGGGTTCCCAGCATCAGGGCGGCAATGGTGCGCAGCAGGGTGGGCATATCCATGATCAGCATTATGGCCATAAACGGGGTTGCAACAATCAAAGGCAGTGCAGAAACCAACCAATGCACGATCAGTTTGGCAAAACTAATAGCTTCAAGAGAAATTGATGCGTGATGAAGAGAGGCGTTGGTGCCATCCTCATGGTCGGCGACAAACAGCCGGTCCAGCCCGAGCAGGGTTGAGAGCAGGGCGGCAATCCAGATGATTGCCGGAGCCAGCCGGGCCAGAGTTTCTTTGTCGGGGCCGACTGCGATGGGAATGATCACACCAACGGAGAGGAAAAAGGCAAGCAGGGTGATGGTGGATCCCCCTGATCTTAATGTCAGCCTGATGTCGCGCACGATAATGGCCATAAATGCTTCCATCACAGCTGCCCCAGTTCCAGCGTGCGCACGTTGGCCCCGGTGCCAAGGGCAATATGACGGTGGGTGGCGACAACAGCCAGGCCGCCGGAGCTGATCTGTCCCTGGATGAGATCGGCAACCCAGCGGTCGCCTTGCTGGTCGAGGGCGGAGCTTGGCTCGTCGAGCAGCCAGACAGGGCGGGGTGTGACCAGAAGCCGCGCCAGGGAGAGACGGTGGCGCTGCCCGGCAGAGAGGTGCCCGGCCTGATAGGTGTCAAGACCTCCAAGGTTTGCCCGCTCCAGCGCATCGGCAATGGGGGTGCTGTCACCTCCGAACATGGCGGACCAGAATTGAAGATTTTCGGCCAGGGTGAGTTCGTTTTTTATGGCGTTGAGGTGGCCGATAAAATGTATCAACTCAAAATACTCGGGTTTTGTGAGGCTTTTGCCGCCCCTTTGCCAGGAGACATTCCCATTGACGGGCAGCAGACCGGCCAGACACATCAGAAGGCTGGACTTGCCGGTGCCGTTGGCCCCCCTGACAATAAGAGCCTCGCCGCCTGAGACCTGAAAAGCCACATCGGCAAAAACCTCCTGCTCGCCCCTGATGCAGCTCAGGTTCTGGGCGTTCAGGCGAATCTGTCCGGCAAAACCTTTGTTGCTCATGGGGGAGTGTTATTGAATTTCACCCAAGGCTGGCAAGGGGCAAATGATTGCCCTATAAGGTGCGTAAAATTTCAGAACGGCAGGATATTCGTTCTATTCCCTCCAGTTTCCCCCGGAATCGACAATAAAACCCGGGCATGACAATGACAGGCGGTACTCTCGTGACACAAAAATCCCTGAACAGCTTTAATGCAAGACAAACTCTTGATGTGAACGGCAAGAGCTATGTTTATTTTTCTCTGGCAGAGGCAGAAAAAAACGGACTGGAGGGCATCTCCAGATTGCCCAACTCCCTCAAGGTGGTGCTGGAAAACCTGTTGCGGTTTGAAGATGGGCGCACTGTTACAAGAGATGATATCGAGGCTTTTTCCCACTGGGTCAAAAACCGCACCTCAAAACAGGAAATTGCCTTTCGTCCCGCCCGGGTGCTGATGCAGGACTTTACCGGCGTGCCCGCTGTTGTTGATCTTGCCGCCATGCGCGATGCCACCGTGGCCCTTGGCGCTGACCCACAGAAAATCAACCCGCTGGTGCCGGTTGATCTGGTTATTGACCATTCGGTGATGGTTGACCAGTTCGGAAATGCCGAGGCTTTTGCGCGCAATGTTGAGCTGGAATACCAGCGTAATGGCGAGCGTTATGAGTTTTTGCGCTGGGGACAGTCCGCATTTGATAACTTTTCGGTAGTGCCCCCGGGCACAGGCATTTGCCATCAGGTAAACCTTGAATATCTGGCCAAGACCGTGTGGACCAAAGAAGTCGATGGGGAGACAATTGCCTATCCGGATACGCTGGTGGGCACTGACAGCCACACCACCATGGTCAATGGCCTTGCCGTATTGGGTTGGGGGGTTGGCGGCATTGAAGCGGAAGCGGCAATGCTGGGCCAGCCGGTGACCATGCTCATTCCCGAAGTTGTCGGCTTCAAGCTGAAGGGGAAAGTGGCGCAAGGGGTGACGGCGACCGATGTGGTGCTGACCGTCGTGCAGATGCTGCGTGAGCAGGGTGTTGTGGGCAAGTTTGTGGAGTTTTACGGCCCTGGCCTTGATGACCTGTCTCTGGAGGATATGGCAACCATTGCCAACATGGCTCCCGAATATGGGGCAACCTGCGGGTTCTTCTCGGTGGATGAGGACACGTTGAGCTATCTGCGCACCACCGGGCGGGATGAGACCCGGGTAGCGCTGGTTGAGGCTTACGCAAAGGCACAAGGCATGTTCCGGGATGCTCAAACCCCAGAGCCGGTGTTCACAGCCTCGCTTGAGCTGGACCTCGGGGAGGTGGTGCCTTCCATTGCCGGGCCAAAACGGCCGCAGGATCGTATTGCACTGACTGAAGCGAGCAAAAAATTTGCTGCCTCCCTTGTTGGTGAATTTACCAAGTCCGACAGTCCAAAAGTTGCGGTTGAGGGGGCAAATTATTCAATTACCCATGGTGATGTGGTGATTGCTGCTATTACCTCGTGCACCAACACGTCCAACCCCTCGGTACTGGTCGCCGCCGGGCTGGTGGCGCGCAAGGCGCGGGAGCTGGGTCTTATGGTCAAGCCCTGGGTGAAAACCTCGCTGGCGCCGGGCAGCCAGGTGGTCACTGATTATCTCAATGCCGCCGGGTTGCAGGATGATCTGGATGCGCTTGGCTTCAATCTGGTGGGCTATGGCTGTACAACCTGTATCGGCAATTCAGGCCCGCTTGATCCGGAAATTTCAACAGCCATTCGGGAGGGCGACCTGGTTGCCTGTTCGGTGCTTTCGGGCAACCGTAATTTCGAGGGAAGGGTCAACCCTGATGTCAAGGCCAACTATCTGGCCTCGCCTCCGCTGGTGGTGGCTTACGCATTGCTTGGAAAAATGGGTGTGGACATCACAAGTGAACCCCTTGGGACCTCAAAAGATGGAAAACCGGTTTATCTTCAGGATGTTTGGCCGAGCAACAGAGAAATAGGCGACATTGTCCGGCAGGCCATCACCCCGGAAATGTTCAAAAAGCGCTATGGAGATGTGTTCAAGGGGGATGAAAAATGGCAGGGCATAAAAGTGACGGGCGGGGAGACCTATAACTGGAATTCTTCCTCAACCTATGTGCAGCTGCCGCCCTATTTCGAGGGGCTGACCATGGAGCCCAGCCCGGTGGAAGATGTGAGGGGTGCCCGGGTTCTTGGCCTGTTTGGGGATTCTATCACCACCGACCATATTTCTCCAGCCGGCTCCTTCAAGGTTGATACTCCTGCGGGCCGCTATCTCAGAGAGGGACAGGTTGCGCCAAAAGATTTCAACTCGTTTGGTGCGCGCCGAGGCAATCATCAGGTGATGATGCGGGGCACATTTGCCAATATCCGCATCAAGAACCAGATGCTCAGCGGTGTTGAGGGGGGCTTTACCAGGGGACCCGATGGCAGCGAAATGGCGATTTATGATGCGGCCATGGCCTATAAGGAAACAGGCACGCCGCTGGTGATTTTTGCGGGCAAGGAATATGGCACGGGTTCGTCGCGGGACTGGGCGGCCAAGGGGACTTTGCTGCTGGGTGTCCGGGCGGTTATTGTTGAGAGCTTTGAGCGCATTCACCGCTCCAACCTTATCGGCATGGGCGTGCTTCCCCTTCAGTTCGTCAATGGCCAGAGCTGGAAAGAGCTTGGCATGGATGGAAGTGAAGAGGTGAGCATCGGCAATCTCACGGATATCACGCCGCGCTGTGATGTGCAGGTAGATATAAAATTTGCAGACGGTTCTGAAAAATCAATTCAGACCCTGTGCCGTATCGATACCGAAAACGAGCTGGATTATTACCGCAATGGTGGCATTTTGCACTATGTGCTGCGCAATCTGGTGTCTGCGTAAAGGTACCGGAAAATTGGTGAAGGGCTGAAGCGTCCTTCACCTCAATTTGAGTGGCAGTTTATGCAAAGGATGAATAAAACTCCAGAATGGTTTTTTTCTCCCCCAGGAATCTGAAGCGGCTTTTTCTGATTGCCGTCCTGCTGGTACCGGTGGCTCCGTTGCCCTTTTCCAGTGCCCTTGCGGAGGAAATCCGCACCTCACCCAATGCGGTGGTTGAGTTGTTTACCAGCCAGGGCTGTGCATCCTGTCCTCCGGCGGATGCGCTGCTGGTCGAGTTGAGCGCCCGGCGCAATGTGGTGGCTCTGGCCTATCACGTCGATTATTGGGATTATATCGGCTGGGCCGACACTTTTGCCAAGCCGGCCTATTCGGATTTGCAGCGGGCTTATGCAGGCAGCTGGGGAAAGAACCGGATTTATACGCCGCAACTTATTATCAATGGAAGTGTGGATGTGGTGGGTTCGCGACGGGCCGAGGTTGAAGAGGCCTTGAGCGAGGCCGCACTGCCCCTTGAAATAGGACTGATTTATGCGGATGGGGTGCTGGAGGTCAGAATCGGGGGCAATGAGAATTATCCGGAATCCTCTATCTGGCTCATCACCTATCGTTCTGAAGCCGACGTGGAAATCAGTCGGGGAGAAAACCGCGGTCACATGATTACCTATGTGCAGATCGTCACATCCCGGCAGGTTCTGGGCATGTGGGAGCCCAAGGCGGGGGCAGAACTGAGGCTGCCGCTTTCGGACGTCCTGAGTGGGGAAAGCGATGGGGTTGCCATCGTGGTCCAGCAGCAAAAGCAGGGCTTTCCTGGACCGATTATCGGCGCTGCGCTGTTCGAAATGTAGGCTGAAATCGGTGAAAATTCACAGCAAATGCTCAGCAGAGAGATGTGATCACTTCAGTTTTATAAAATTTTAGTTGAAAATTTGTACATATGTACATTATAGCAAACGGGGTGGCCGGCTCATTGGGCGTCATGGTTTGGGGGCTCTTTCGGCCCACGAGCCGGCCTCTGGAGGCTATGCGTGTCTTCTAGGAGTCCAATCTGGCGCAAGCAGGGAATTTTTGTGACAGAATTGGGATGATTTCTTGAATCTGCTGCCTCATTTTCCTCAAGGCACTTGAACTGCCAGTAAAATCCGGCAATCATAATCCTTGACGGTCGGGAGAGTGAACTGAACCATGGGCGAATCCTTGCAGGGTGGAGTAAAAGACGACCGGTCTCTCCTCAAGTTTTCAAAATCACTGAGTCCAAAAGCGACCAGCCGTGCCAACAGGGCGCCGGAGCGCATCAGTTTCAGCCGGGAAGAACTGACCAGCCTGCTCAATCTCTATGGTCGCAATGTCTCAAATGGTGTCTGGTGCGACTATGCCATGGATTTTTTGTATGATCGGGCGGTGTTTTCGATCTATCGGGCCAACTCCGCCCATGCTCTTTATACAATAGAAAAAAAACCCAAGCTCCGTAATAAACAGGGCCAGTATCAGGTTTTGAACCGGCAGGGGCGGGTGCTGAAGCGTGGCCATCAACTGGTGCAGGTTCTCAGGGTGCTGGACCCCGGTTTTGCAGTGGTAAAATAGCTGCGGGCTGCTGTTTCAGAGCTTGCGCTGCATGTGCACGATATTGTGCCATTTGTTGAACTTGAACCCCAGTTCAGGAAATTCTCCCAGAATATGAAAGCCAAATTTTTTGTGCAGGGCGATGGAGCTTTGTGTACCCCCGGTGATGATGGCAATCATCTGATTGAAGCCAAACTGGCGCGCTTGCTCCAGCAATGCATCCATCAGTAAACTGCCCAGTCCCTGTCCGCATGCTTCGGGGGTGATATAGATGGCGTTTTCGCAGGTAAAACGATAGGCGGGGCGCGTCCGGTAAGCTGAAGCATAGGCGTAGCCAAGAACACCACCAGGCCCCGAAGCGACAATCAGTGGAAGCCCAGCTTTTTCAAGGGCCGCAAACTTGCATGCCATTTCTTTCTCACCCGGGGCCTCAAGGTCGAAAGTCACCACGGAGTTGTAGACATAGTGAGCATAAATTCTGGTGATGGGAGCTATGTCTTTGGGACAAAAGGGACGCAGGGAAATCTGGTGAATTTGATGGGACACGGACATGCTCCAAAAAAAGAAAGGGCTGCGATCCAAACTAGATCGCAGCCCTTTCGAGCTCAATATGTACTTGCCGGTTTAGTTGCGGTTGCCAAACAGACGCAACAGCATCAGGAACAGGTTGATGAAGTCCAGATAAAGGGTCAGGGCGCCCATAATGGCTTTTTTACCTGCCACTTCGGAACCATCAAGTTCGTCGTAGATTTCCTTGATTTTCTGGGTGTCATAGGCGGTCAGTCCGACAAAAATCAGAACACCCAGCACCGAGATGCCAAAGGCAAGGGCCGAAGACTGCAGGAAGATATTGACCACCATGGCGATGATAATACCGATGAGACCCATCATCAGGAATGAACCCATGGCCGTCAGATCACGTTTGGTGGTGTAACCGTAAAGGCTCATGGTGCCGAACGTGGCCGCCGTGATGAAGAACACGCGGGCAATGGACGTGCCGGTGTAGATGAAGAAAATTGATGACAGGGATATGCCCATTACCGTGGCAAAAGCCCAGAAAACCATCTGGGCGGTGGCAAAACTCATTTTGTTGATGCCAAAGGACAGCGCCAGCACAAAAGCAAAGGGCGAGAGCATTACCACCCATTTCAGCGGAGAAACATAAACCGCCTCAAACACGGCCGGGCTGGAGATAGCCCATTGGGAAAAGAAATAGGCAACCAGACCGGTAATGGTCAGGCCGATACCCATATAATTGTAGACCCGCAACATGTGGGCGCGCAGGCCCTCATCGATCTGCGCGGTTGCGTCCGTACGTATATTTGCCGACTGACGGTCGAACTGTGCCATAATCAGAACCTCTCAAATGACAACAAAAAGCTTCAGGCAATAACCAAGGCGCACGCAAAAGCGCGCCTCCTGCCAAGTTCAGCGTCAATATGGCGATGCAGGGGTATAAATTCAAGTGGTCAGCAGGTGTCTTGTGCCTGTGCAGCTGAATTTTTGCTTACCTTATCGGGGTTTTGCTGATTTCAGGCATGATTTTGGGGTGCTTCGGCTCCGTTCTTTTGAAAATGAACGTAATATGAATGCACACTTCAGGTTGTGCTCAGCCCGTGTGTGCCAGAAGCGCTTTACTCGGCAACCAGACATGCCAACGGGAGAAAGTGCCATGCGTTACATTTACGGAACAAACTTCAGCGAGACCATCCAGGCCAATGCCTATGACAGTTTCACCATTTATGGCTATGGCGGCAATGATACGCTGATCGGCTATAATTTTGATGATTTCATTTCCGGGGGTACCGGAGATGATGCTCTTTACGGGCTTGGTGGCAATGATGCATTGAGCGGCAATGACGGCAATGACTGGCTCTATGGGGGCGTTGGCAACGATCTGCTCAGTGGTGACAATGGCAATGACCTCCTGTTCGGCGATTCGGGCGATGATGAACTTTACGGCGGCTGGGGCAATGACAAGCTTGTGGGCGGCTCTGGCAATGACGATCTTTTTGGCGATAACGGCAAGGATAATCTCAAGGGCGGTTCGGGTAATGACACCCTGGTTGGGGGGGCCGGCAAGGATAAGCTGAATGGTGGTTCAGGCAATGATGACATCTATGGCGGCACTGGAAAAGATGTTCTCAAGGGCGGCGGCTCGACCGACTGGCTGTTCGGCCAGAGTGGCAATGACAAGCTCAAGGGTGGAAAAGGCAACGACTTGATCGATGGTGGCTCGGGCAATGACAAGCTCTGGGGTGGCTCGGGGAGTGACCTGTTTGATTTTGCCAGTGGCAGCGGCTGGGATGTTATTAAGGACTTTTCCCTCTCCGGTGGTGACCGCATCCGTCTTGACTTTGGCGGCTTGAACAATTTTGCCCAGTTGCAGGGCCTGATGAGCCAGAACGGCTCGGATACCGTGATCAATCTGGGTTTTGATCAGTTGCTTTTGAGCAATGTAAACATGAATTCGCTGAATGCGGGCGATTTCGAGTTCGTTTAGGGATTGTTACAGGTTCTACTGGGATCAGACTGGCAGCCTGGCCTTTTGACTGATGTGTCCTCACCTCTCATGCCATCGCTTCTCCCAAAGCGAAAAAAGTGCTGCAAGACAGTAATTGTCTTGCAGCACTTTGACATACTTATTCAGGAGAGCATTGTTGCCCGGTATGCCAGCCTGATGAACTTAATCGGGGTCAGGCAGAATATCTCCGTTCCCTGGCGTTAACCATTCGTTCATCATCAGATACCAAAAGGACAGGAAGGGGCAGCATTTGCGCCAAATTGCCGACAAAATTTGCGCTAATGTCGCGTTTAGTTCAAATGCCACCTTGTCTTTGCAGCTTGGTAACCATGCTGTGAGAGAGTGGAAACCCGGCACTGATTGCTCAAAAAATAGGATTGTTTGGCGATGCGCTTGATGACTCGTGGAAATTTTGCCCGAATTCTGGCTTGTGCCCTGCTGCTGACCCCCATGAGTCTCAGCACCGTTGTGGCGCAGGAAGTGGAAAAACTGGGCACATTCAGGTTCTGGACTGCCTGGAAAGGTTCTGATGCGGACGGTCTGATGTGTTATATATCCAGCCAGCCGCAAGAGGCCCTGCCGACCAACGTAAACCGCGACCCCATTCATTTTCTTGTGATCAACCGTAAAGGACTGGGCACAAATAATGAAGTTCAGACGCTGGTCGGGTATCCGTTGAAAACAGATTCAACTCCTGAAGTCAGCATTGACGGGCGCAGCTACGATATGGTTGTTGAGGGCTCTGCTGCCTGGCTTGCCAGCGCCAGTGAAGAAGGCGCTTTTGTTGCGGCAATGAAGGCGGGCTCTGAGATGATTGTCAAAGCCCGTTCCCAGCGTGGAACCGATACCACTGACACATATTCGCTGGTGGGCGTTACTGCGGCACTGGAAAAAATCAATACAGACTGTAATTGACCACACCTCGCTGGATTTTGAGAGCTGACCTGAAAGAGCAGATATGGCCATGGGACGTCTAGGAGCTGCTATTGTTGCAGGGTCATTGCTGATCGGTTCTGTTGGCGCAGGCCTTGCCCAGTCGGTGCGGGTGCTTGGCGATTTCAGGGACTGGTCGGCATATAGCGCCAATGATGGCAGCGGTGTTATCTGTTTTGCGACCTCGCTGCCAAAATCGGTTGAACCGACCCCGGAGGGATATGAGGAGGCGCGCATCTATGTGACCATCCGCCCCGCTCAGGGCATTCAAAACGAGTTTAATCTGATTGCCGGGTATGAGTTTGCCCCCGACAGTATGGCAATGGCCAGGATTGGCTCCAAGGAGTATGTCCTGTTTACTCAACTGGACTCGGCCTGGCTGGAAGATGAGGGGGAAGCTGAGAGTTTTGCGGCCCACCTGCGTTCGGGAGCCACTTTACGTATTGAAGGCACGAGCTCTCTTGGCGTAAAAATTGTTCAGACCTTTTCGCTTTCGGGCGCGACTGCGGCATCGCGTTCCATCAATTCTGCCTGCTGACCAGAAAATCCTGAAATATAATTTTTATCCCGGTATTTGTTCCGTGCGCAGATCCTGTGTTAGGGTCAGAACCAAAACCCGTTGGCGCAGAATGGGTGAATTTAATGGATCCTGACCCTGGGAAGGCGCGCCTTCCCAATCCCCTTTTTGAACCATTCCGGACACCCCATGGCTGTTTCCCTGAATATTGATCCGAATAATTCTGTGCGATCCGGTGGAATGGTGGACGGTGCGGGTCGCCATGATCTGGTCGGACTGGACAGAGGGGAGCTTTTGCAGAGGTTTGAGGGTCTGGGGCTGAGTGTGCGCGAAGCGCGCATGCGAACGCGCCAATTGTGGAACTGGATTTATGTCAACGGAGTCACTGACTTTGATAAAATGACCAATATCTCCAAGGCTGCCCGCACGCAATTTGGAGAGCATTTTGTTCTGAAGCGGCCTGAAACTGTCTCCGAGCAGGTTTCAAGCGATGGCACCCGCAAGTGGCTGTTCCGGTTTGTTGATCCCAGCAATCCGCAATCTCTCCCCGTTGATGTGGAAACGGTCTATATCCCGGAGCCGGGGCGGGGCACGCTTTGTCTGTCCTCCCAGGTGGGATGTACGCTCAATTGCAGTTTCTGTCACACGGGCACGCAGATGCTGGTGCGTAATCTCACAGCCGGGGAAATTTTAGGCCAGATATTGGCGGCGCGGGATAAACTGGGCGACTTCCCCGGTGGAAACCGCCCAACGGATGGCATGGTGCCCGGTAGAGAAATACGGGCCATAACCAATATTGTGATGATGGGCATGGGCGAACCTCTTTATAATTTCGACAATGTCAAAAAAGCGCTGCTGATTGCTTCGGACGGCGATGGAATTTCTCTGTCCAGGCGCCGCATCACGCTTTCGACCTCGGGAGTTGTTCCCAAGATCGGGCCTACCGGTGACGAAATTGGTGTCATGCTGGCCATATCGCTGCATGCAGTGCGTGATGATTTGCGCAATGAACTGGTTCCCATCAACAAAAAATGGCCACTTGAGGTGTTGCTTGATGCCTGCCGCAATTATCCGGGTCTGAGCAATGCACGCCGGATTACCTTTGAATATGTGATGCTCAAGGGCGTCAATGACACGGACGCGGATGCGCGTGAGCTGGTGCGGTTGCTGGCCAATATTCCGGCAAAAATAAACCTTATTCCCTTCAACCCCTGGCCGGGCAGCCCGTTTCAATGTTCGGACTGGGAACGCATCGAGACTTTTGCAGACATCGTTAACCGGGCAGGGTATGCCTCCCCGGTGCGTACGCCAAGGGGACGTGATATATTTGCGGCTTGCGGCCAACTCAAGTCCGAGAGTGAGCGGAGCCCGAAAAAGCATGTCAGAACGTAAGAGAAACAGGACTCATTCCGATCCTGGTGCCCAGAAAAAGCTGAGTGTTGCGCAGGGTTTCAGGCTCGCTGTACAACATATGCGGGCGGGCAGGCTGCAACAGGCGGACGAAGCCTGCACCCGGGTGCTTGGGGCAGATCCCTTTCATGTGGATGCGCTGCATATGAGGGGGGTTCTGGCTTTTCAAACAGGTCACAAAGCGCGCGCCATAGAAATCCTTGGGCATGTTGTCAAATTGAATCCGACTCACGCACAGGCACAGAATGATTTGGGAATGATTTTGCATGCGATGGGGAAATATGCACGGGCTGAAATGCACCTGAAAAAAGCTCTGGAACATTCTCCCAAAATGGCGATTGCCCATCTCAATCTGGGTAATGTTTATCGTTCGTCCGGCCAGTTGACGGCGGCGGAAAAAAACTATCTTCGCGCCATCCGGCTAAAGCCCGAACTGGCAGATGCTTACGGCAATCTTTCACTTGTGCAAATGCAACTTGGCCGCGCCGGAGATGCGGCAAAAACGGCGCGCAAGGGCGTCAAGGTGAAACCGCGCTACGGTTTGATGTATTCAAGACTGGCCAGCGCGCTGGATCGGCAGGGGCTGTTTGAAGAGGCGATTGCCGCGCACCAAAGGGCAATCGAGCTGCAACCTGGCTTGGTGAGTGTACATCTGGACCTGGCCTATTCGCTGGCCGGGAACGGGCAGATGGAGCAGGCGAGGGCGCGTTACAGGGAGGCCCTGAAACTTGATCCGGAAAATGTCCGTGCTCTGGACGGTCTGGCGCGGCTGACAAAATTTTCTGCGTATAATGATGACATAAAAGCGATGGAAAACCTTTTTGACCGCAAAACTTTACCGGATCCGGAGCAGATCGTTCTTGGTTTTACGCTGGCCAAATCATTTGAGGATGTAGGTGAATATTCACGGGCTTTTGATTTCCTGCAGCAGGTCAATGCTCTGCATCGGAAAACCTATTCCTATTCCAAAGCGGTGAGCAAAGCCCGGTTTGCCAATATCCGGGAGGCTTTCAGCGGCGAAAGCCTTGCCCGGTTTCCCGATGCCGGTTTGGCAGATGAAACACCCATCTTTATCGTAGGCATGCCGCGTTCAGGCACCTCTCTGGTGGAGCAAATTCTGAGCAGCCATCCAGATGTGGTCGGTGCGGGAGAGTTGTCGATTATGAACGGCCTTGCAGCAGAGTTCGTAAAAGATCCTGCGCGCCCGGATTTTCTTGAGGCCGTTGGTGTGGCAAGCACAGGACAATTTGCGCGGTTGGGACGGGCCTATCTGGAGGAGTTGCGGCACCATTCACGGGATGCCCGTTTCATAACCGACAAGATGCCGGGGAATATGCTCTATATTGGCTTGATAAAGCTGATGCTTCCCAATGCCAGAATTATTCACTGTCGGCGTGATCCGGTGGACACCTGCCTTTCCATTTACAAAAATTTCTTTTCCTCAGGTGGCTTGCATTACGCCTATGACCTGGAAGAACTGGGACATTATTATCGCCAGTATGAAGACCTGATGGCGCACTGGCATCGGGTTCTGCCAGGATTTGTCTATGATCTCAATTATGAGGATCTGATCGCAGATCAGCGCGGCCAAACGAAAAAACTGCTGGAATGGTGCGCTCTGGACTGGTCTGAGGACTGCATGAATTTTTTTCGGACAAAGCGCTCGGTCAATACTGCCAGCATCGTTCAGGTACGCCAGCCAGTTTATACAAGTTCTGTCCAGCTTTGGAAAAAATATGGTTCGGCCCTCGACCCTCTTCTTGAAGCACTTGCTGAAACCGGATGAAAAGGGTGCAGCCCCAAACACCTGTCTGCAGGTCGCTTATGGCTTGAACAAGTCCGGCGCATGCCTTACCCACCTGTTGCCAGGCCGAGCAGTCAGGCAGGCATCAAAGAAAGAAGAAAAACAGACCCATGAGCAAAGATATCAACAAGGTGGTGCTGGCCTATTCAGGTGGGCTTGACACTTCCATCATTCTGAAATGGCTGCAGAACGAATATCAGTGCGAGGTGGTGACGTTCACCGCTGACCTGGGGCAGGGCGAAGAGCTGGAGCCGGCGCGCCAAAAAGCTGAATTGCTGGGTATAAAGGAAATTCATATCGAAGACCTTCGCGAGGAGTTCGTGCGCGATTTTGTGTTTCCCATGTTCCGGGCCAATGCGCTTTATGAGGGTGTTTATCTGCTTGGAACTTCCATTGCCCGGCCATTGATTTCCAAACGTCTTGTGGAAATTGCCGCCAAAACCGGGGCTGACGCCATTTCCCATGGTGCAACGGGCAAGGGAAATGATCAGGTGCGCTTCGAACTTGCCGCCTATGCACTCAATCCGGGAATCAAGGTGATTGCGCCCTGGCGGGAATGGGACTTGCAAAGCCGCACCAAATTGCTCGAATATGCAGAACTCAACCAGATTCCGGTACCAAAAGACAAACAGGGAGAAGCGCCGTTTTCGGTTGATGCAAATCTTTTGCATACTTCTTCTGAAGGCAAGGTGCTCGAAGATCCCGGTGTGGAGGCGCCTGAATATGTTTACCAGCGCACCGTCAACCCCGAAAATGCACCAGACATGGCAGAACTTGTCACTATCGGCTTTGAGGGGGGCGATGCAGTTTCGATCAACGGGGAAAACCTTAGCCCTGCAACCATTTTGACCAGACTCAATGATTTTGGAGGGCGGCACGGCATTGGCCGTCTGGATCTGGTTGAGAACCGCTTTGTGGGCATGAAGTCGCGCGGGGTTTATGAAACCCCTGGCGGCACTATTTTGCTTTGTGCGCACCGGGCCATTGAATCGCTGACACTTGACCGGGGTGCTGCGCACCTGAAGGACGAAATCATGCCGCGCTATGCGGAGCTTATCTATAATGGCTTCTGGTTTTCCCCCGAGCGTGAAATGCTTCAGGCACTGATTGATGCCAGCCAGACCCATGTCAGTGGTGAGGTAGTGCTCAGGCTGTATAAGGGCTCTGTCAGCGTTGTGGCACGCACGTCGCCCAATTCGCTGTATTCTGAAGACCTGGTGACCTTTGAAGAGGGGTCGGGCGCTTATGATCATCATGACGCCGAGGGCTTTATTCGGCTCAATGCACTCAGACTAAAAACCTGGGGTGTGCGCAACAGGCGGAGCTCATAGTATTTCCGGCCCCGGGTCCCATATTACTGCCGGGTAAGAATTTATTCACCATAATAGACAGTTATGGGCACGGCAGACCCGCTGTTTAATCAGGTTAAACCTTGTTTGCCTAAGAGTTCACGCAATTCTTGTCGGCATTTGAGGGGGTGCCTGTTTGTCGGACTTTGTTCAGGGAACAGAATTGGCCAGCGAGGCGCAGTTGCTCAATGCTGCTGTGGACGCAATGCCTTGCGGGTTTTCTTTGTGGAGTAAGCAGTTCAAGCTCGTGCTCTTTAATGAGCGTTACCTCGAACTTTATAATCTTCCTGCTGAAAAAATCAGGCGCGGCATGGACTTGCGAGAAGTCAACTCCATCAGCGTGGGTGTCGGCAACCATTCGCATTTTGATGTCGATCTGATCAATACCAACTATATGACTTCTTTTCTTGATCAAAGAGAGAGGGGCGAGCCGTTGATGTTTGACCGTGTACTGGCCCGCCGGACAGTGCGCGTACATGTGGTTTATCGCCAGGGCCTGGGGTGGCTGGTAACCCACGAGGATGTCAGCGAAGAAAAGAGGCGTCAGCAGGCCCAAAAGGAGCGGGAGGAGGAGCTTCGTCTGCAGAGCATGCGTTTCCGCTCGGCTGTATCCAACCTGAGCCAGGGTCTGGCAATGTTTGATGCCGATCGGCGACTGGTTATTTGTAACGAACCCTATATCTCACTTTATGAACTTCCACCTGAGCTCAGCAAGCCGGGAGCCAGGTTTTTAGATATAATGAGCTATCGGACGCGCATTGGCATGGTGCCGGCTGAAGGGGAGAAGTGGCTGAATGCCCGCATTGAAAAACTGATCGAGGGCAGAGAGTCTGACCGGAATGTGTGCGAAATGCAAAACGGGAGATTTATCTCAATCGTGCACACGGCGATGGATGACGGGGGCTGGCTTTCCACCCATGAGGACATTACAGAGCGCCACCTCAACGCGGCGCGGATTCAGCATCTTGCACGTCATGATGTTCTGACTGACCTGCCCAATCGTGCCTATTTTGCCGAAGAGATGGCGCGTGCCGAACTGCGCATGAAACGGGGAGAAAAAATGGCGCTATTGTGCCTTGATCTTGATAACTTCAAGGAAATCAATGATGCGCTGGGCCATGGGGTTGGCGATGAAGTGTTGCGGCAGGTTGCTCTTCGACTGAATTTTGCAAGGCGTGAGCATGAAATGGTGGCACGGATGGGCGGAGATGAGTTCATGCTGCTGGCGGGGCCCATCGCGCATGTCAAAAGCGTGAGCGTCCTGGCGCAGCGCATTCTGGATGAGGTTTCCAAACCCATGCAGATCGGGGGACATCAGATTCTTGTGAATACCAGCATCGGCATTGCGGTTTCTCCTGCAGACGGCAGCGATGGCGCCAGCCTGATGAAGAGCGCGGACCTGGCGCTTTATCGGGCGAAAAAGGATGGCCGTGGCGGTTTCCGGTTCTTCAAAAAAGGCATGGATGCAGATGTGAGGCGGCGCCAGATGCTGGAGGCGGACCTGCGCCAGGCTATGGAAAACAATGAGTTTTCCTTGTGCTTTCAGCCGGCGCTGGAGCTGGAAAGCAACCGCATCAGTTCATGCGAAGCCCTGATAGTATGGAATCATCCCAGGCTTGGAAAAATGTGGGCGGGGGATTTTGAGAAGGTTGCTCAGGAAACCGGCATTTATGATCAGCTCAAGGAATGGGTGATCCGCACAGCATGTGAGCTCGCTGCGGGCTGGCCGGAGCAGGTGAAACTGTCCCTGAACATGAAAAATCTTCGACTTGGGCAGAGCCGCCTTGTGAACACAATCGCGCAGGCTCTTGACAGCTCGGGTCTTGCCCCGGCACGTCTTGAAGTGGGAGTCAGCGAAAACTCTCTTATCAGGAACACGGCCAAGACCGTAAAAAAACTGCGCAAGCTGCAGGCGCTCGGGGTCAGGGTCTGTGTGAATGAGTTTGGCAAGGAAAGTTCCTCGCTCAATCATCTGCGCGTTTACCCGTTCGATAAAATCAGTCTGGACAGCTCATTCGTTGCGGGCATTTCGGGTAATCAGGAAAACAGGGAAATCGCCAGGGCGGTTCTGGGGCTTGGTCAGTCGCTGGGTATCGTGATGGCTGCCCATGGAGTGAGCGATGAGGACCAGCTTGATTTTCTGCGCCAGGAGGGGTGCAATGAAGTGCAGGGAAGCCTGTTCAGCGTAGCGTTGCCTTCAAGCCAGATTGGCGAACTGTTGCGCACGGTCGAGAGCCGGGCGGCGAGTGAAGCGGGAGTGATTGTTCCGGCTCGGCCAGCAGCGCAGGTATAGTGTCAGAACCCTGTACCAGGGCCTGAAAGGTGCCGGGGCAGAAAGAGTCGCCGCACGAGTATTTGCTTGTGCTTTGCCACACCCTGAGCTAAGGCCTGCGGCGTCTTCCCCTCAAATTGATGGCGTTTTTCCTCATGTCCCTGCGCAACATTGCGATCATTGCCCATGTTGATCATGGCAAAACCACACTTATTGACGTTCTGCTTAAAAAATCGGGTCTGTTCCGGGAAAATCAGCGCACCCAGGAACGCATGATGGACAGTAATGATCTGGAGCGTGAGCGCGGGATCACCATTCTGGCCAAGGTCGCTTCTCTGGTGTGGAAGGACGCCCGTATCAATATTGTGGATACGCCGGGACATGCCGATTTTGGCGGCGAGGTTGAGCGCATTTTATCTATGGTTGACGGCGTGGTGCTGCTGGTGGATGCCGCCGAGGGACCGATGCCGCAGACCAAGTTCGTTCTGGGCAAGGCGCTGACGCTGGGGCTCAACCCTATTGTGGCCATCAACAAGATCGACAAGCCCGATGAGCGCCACGATGAAGTGCTGAATGAGGTTTTTGATCTGTTTGTGGCGCTGGATGCCAGCGAAGACCAGCTGGATTTTCCGGTGCTTTACGGTTCTGCGAAAAACGGCTGGATGGCTGACGAGCCCGATGGTCCCCAGGACAGTGTGGGACCTCTGCTCGACAAGGTGCTGGAGCATGTCAAAGAACCGGAGGTTGAGGAAGGCCCCTTTCGTATGCTGGTGACCACCATTCAGCGAGATGCCTTTCTGGGGCGTATCCTTACGGGCAGGGTCCTGTCGGGAAGCGTTGGAGCCACGGATAGTGTGCATGCACTCTCCCGGGATGGGAAAGTCATTGAAAAGGCGCGCATCTCCAAGGTTCTTGCTTTTCGCGGGCTGGAGCGCCAGCCGGTTGAACAGGGCCGGGCCGGGGATATCATTTCGATTTCGGGTCTTGAAACCGCGACCGTGGCCGACACCATTTGTGTGCCAGGTATTAAAGAGGCGGTGAAGGCCCAGCCCATTGATCCCCCGACCCTTTCCATGACCTTTCGCATCAATGATGGTCCGCTGGCGGGCAAGGAGGGGGACAAGGTGCAAAGCCGGGTTATCGGGGACAGGCTCATGCGCGAAGCTGAAGGCAATGTGGCCATTGAAGTCACGCGCGGGGCCGATGGCGACAGTTTTGAGGTTGCGGGCCGGGGTGAGTTGCAACTGGCGGTTCTGATTGAAACCATGCGCCGGGAAGGGTTTGAACTTACCGTTGGCCGGCCCCGGGTTTTGTTCCGGCAAGAGAACGGGCAGAAGCTGGAACCGATTGAAGAAGTCACCATCGACGTGGATGATGAGTATTCCGGGGTTGTGGTGCAAAAACTCACGGGGCGGCGCGGCGAACTTGTCGATATGCGTCCCTCGGGCACCGGGCGCACCCGGCTGACACTTCATGTGCCAACGCGGGCGCTTATCGGATATCAGCCCGAACTTTTGAGCGATACACGCGGCACAGCGATCTTCAACCGGGTGTTTCATGCCTTTGTGCCCTACAAAGGCACCCTTCAGGGGCGGCGCACCGGGGTGTTGATTTCAAACGCCACCGGTCAGGCAGTGCCTTATGCGCTGTTCAATCTTGAAGAGCGCGGCCCGATGCTGATTGATGCAGGGGTGCCGGTCTATGAAGGTATGATTATCGGAGAACACTCGCGGGGTAACGACCTGGAAGTGAATCCCCTCAAGGGCAAACAGCTGACCAATATCCGCACCCAGTCCAAGGATGAGGCGGTGCGCCTGACCACTCCCAAGCGGCTGACACTGGAGCAGTCTTTGGGTTATATTGCGGACGATGAATATGTGGAGGTGACCCCTCAATCCATTCGCATGCGCAAAATCCACCTGGATCCCCACGAGCGCAAGCGGGCCATGCGGGCGGCGCAAAAGCTGGATGCGTCGGTTTAGAAATCCAGCCGGCTGTTTCTCAGGGCTGTTTCAAGCTCACCAACAATGCGGGCAAGTTTCTCGTCGATAATATGGAGATATTGCGTCCAGCTATTGTGACCGCTCAATTCTTCGTTGCCGTCAGAAATTCCGCGCAAGGCGATCAGGGGCAGGTCAAAGTGCTGGCACACGCGTTTGAGGGCAAAAGTTTCCATATCCACCATGTCGGCGTCGATTGAACTATAGCCCTGACCGGAAATTACAGCTGCGCCGGTGGAGAGGCGGGCTTGTTTCATGCCGGGAATTTTCGGGGCCAACTCCAGTTCTGCGGGCAGATCGAGATAGGGGGTTTGTCCTTTAACAAAGCCCAGGAGAGAGGCGTCCATATCGCGGTAAGAGACTGAACTGGCTTGGTAAATTTCTGTCTGGACAAGAGCCCGCGAGCCGGCTGAACCAAGGGAAACAACAAGACCGGGGCGCCGATCATTGGCTTCCAGCCGTGCCAGCACCGCACTCAGGCTGAGGGCGGCTTCCACCGGCCCCACCCCGGTAAACAGGGGTGAAATACAGCCCTGAAGGTTCGGTCCGTACTCGGCTCGGACCGCCATCACATAAAGAACGCAAAGTGATCCGACAGGTTTGAGTTCAAAGCTCACAGATGGCTCAGGCGAAGCGGCGTGCTTCTATTCGGGAACATAAAAAATCTTGTCGCTGGAGCAGGTAAACCCGGCGGCCTGAGTATCGGCAAACTGGCGGGCAACTTCATTGGCATTGGGTGTTTTTCTGGCGTCCACATGGGCAACATGGCAGACATTTCCCGCTTCGAGCTTGGTGACGATCAGCATCTCGCCATCGGGCTCAGAGCCATCGCCGACCTGGGTTTTCCAGCGCAGTATTGTGGCAAACGGCACCCATTGTTCGTCTTTGTAGACGAGGCGCCACTCCAGGGTTTCCCCGATGGTGTTGAACTGGGGCAATGTCTGGCTGGCGGCGGGTTCCTGCAGGGCTCCGGCACCAAATGAAACAAACATGCGCAAATCGCCCTCGGCCACATAAACCAGTTCGTTATTATATCCCAGGCAGGCCCAGCGCCCTCCATCGGTGCCCATTTCCTCTTCGCCTGATTCAGGCAAGCCAAGCTGGGCATTGGTAATGGGGGTGCACTGATCAAGATCAATCTTGGTATAGACCGAAGTGTACTGGCTGGCCTCAGTCTGAGCCAGGGTCGGGAGCGGGGAAAGGGCTGCCAAAGCCGCGAGGGCGGCTGCAAGCATCAAGAGGGGTGGTTTAGTCTGATCTTTTTGTTGGCGCATGGGACTTCCTTCCGTGTTGGAATTCATGGTGGCGGAGCCTGAATAGGCTTGCATTCGCCGGTCTTCATTGGCAAACAGTCGGGCACGTGTTTCATGCGCATTGCGCAACGTCAATTTAGCGAACTCATCATCACAATCCAAGGCTGAACATCAGATGAATATCAATGCCATACCTGCCGGCAAAAATCCCCCTGAAGACATAAATGTTATCATTGAGGTACCTATCGGGGGTGAGCCCATCAAGTACGAATTCGACAAGGACAGCGACGCGCTGTTTGTTGACCGGTTTCTTTATACGCCCATGCGTTATCCGGGCAATTACGGTTTTGTACCCCACACGCTGTGCGGTGACGGTGATCCGCTGGACGTGATGGTGATGAACTCACGCCCGATTATTCCGGGCGGTGTCATCCGTTGTCGGCCCATCGGGGTGTTGCTGATGGAAGATGATGGCGGTCGCGACGAAAAACTTATCGCTCTGCCGGTGTCAAAGCTGACTCCGGCCTATGATGCGATAAAGGATGTTTCTGACATGCCTGAAATCGAGGTTAAAAAGATCGAGCATTTTTTCACCCACTACAAAGATCTTGAGCCGGGAAAATGGGCCAGGATTGAAGGGGTTCAAGGGGTTGAGGCTGCTCGCAAGGTTATCCTTGATTCCATCGCAATGGCGCAGAAATAGCACAGAAACAATACAGTGGCGGCAGGCAGGTCCTGCCGCCATCTCAGGATGGGTTCTAAAATACGTTGGGCCAGATGTAGAGAATGATGACCCGGCGAATAAAATAAATTCCTATGAACAGAATGATCGGCGACAGGTCCAGCCCGCCGACCGAGGGGACAATACGTCGTATGGGTCTGAGCAGGGGGTCGGTGAGGGCGGTGACTATCCGGTGCACCGTTGCCACAAACTGGTTGCGGGTGTTGACCACGTTAAAGCTGATGAGCCAGCTCAGAACGATCATGGCAATGAGGACCCACCAGTAAAGGTCCAGAACCAAAAGAATGATTTCAAGAATGGCACGCATGGTCGTTCCTTTTTGTCCGCTCCGGGGTCCTATCTAGCCATTGCAGGACTGTGGGGCAAGAGTGGGAAAGGGTTTGATTTTTGCGTTGCGAAGTTTTTCAAAGAATAAAGACCTGCCTGGCTTTTGGTGCGGGGCAGGCCTTTTTTTACGGGTCCGGTACGCGAAACTTTTATCCGGACAGTTTTTGACTTTGCACAGGCCGTGCCAATCTGCCGGTGGCAGGAATTTCCAACATATGGGGGCTCTTACCTGCCATATCTCCATATATTGTGGTGTTAACAGATGCTTATTGCGCAACCTGCGTTGCAGAATGCGATTGGCGTTGCATTTTGCAATTCGGAGCGGAAGTGACGTGGTTTTTTGGGGTCAGTCTGCCTGCGCCCTCTGACGTTTGATTTTAGCCCGCAATCTTGTGCGGTCGCGGGCGGAAACGCCGATCAGCTCGGCTACCCGCCAGACCATATTGTCTTCCAACTCGTGATTTTCATCATCAGCATAGACCACTGACCACATCATGGCGATAATTTCGACACGCTGGTCCATTTCCAGTTGGGTGATGGTTGAAGTGAACTGATAAAAATCCACCGCTTCGGCATCTTTTTTGCGGGCAATTTCCAGCAGTTCGGCGATTTCAGCTTCGCTCAGCTCAAAATGCTGTTTCAGGACACGGGAGACAGTTTGGCTTTCCTCATCGGTTATTTCCCCGTCGATGCCGATCAGATGCACCAGAAGTGCCGCTACGGCCAGCTTGGGGTCAACGGGAGCTTCTGCAACCATTTTGGGGTTGCTGGTAAAGAGTTTGGAAATTGCGCTAAACATGGGGGCTGAACTTTCGGGCTTTTCGGCGAAATCTTAACCTAGTCTTTCCTGTCCCGGGTCTCAAGAAGTGTTTCATGCACAATCATGTGGGCTGGGTTGTGAACCTGCCCGGGGGGACTGAAAGGGGGGATGAAATTCTTTGCAGGCTGGACAAAAGGGAGGAGCTTCATGCGGGCAAAACCAGTGTGCGCAAATCAGTGCCCAGGGAGCATCGCCTGTCCCGGAAGTTATCATTTTAATTGAACAAATCAGCATTGCCGCCTGCGGGTTAAGACAAAATTCACCCTAATCTTGCACGGGATTTGTTTGAAAGTGGTTTTTAACCGTTGGGCGTGCAGAATTGCCACCTGATAACCAACAGCGTGGCTTAATGTTTTTCCAGTCAGCACGTTCCAAAATGCCTGCAAACGACTATGTGTCGATTGTGCGCTCAGTCTACAAGGACCGGGTGGCAATGTTGTTTGGCATGGCTGCCACTGCCATCGGTGCCGCCGCCGCAGCGCTGGAATCGGGCGCCACGTTTCTGTTTGCCTATGCAGGTGTGTTTTTGCTGCTTGCTCTCATCAGATATCGTGAAGCTCTGGCTTTTGAAGCTGCCGAGCTGACTTCTGAAGATGCCGAGAGAGCCGAATACTGGGAGCTGCGGGTAACGCTGAGTGGCTCGATCACGGCCGTTGTCTATGGAACCTGGTGTTTTTTTTCGCTGGTGCTGGTGGGTGACGGGTTCGCCACACTGACTGCGATGGCTATAACCATAGCGGCGATAGTGGGCATTGTGGCGCGCAATTACGGACTGGACCGGCTGGTGACCCTGCAGTCCATACTGGTTGGTGCACCCCTGACGCTGGGACTGGTTCTGGTTGGGGACATTTATCATATTCTGCTGGCCATGCTGTTTGCGCCGATGCTGATAAGTTTCAGGTCGGTGGCGGGAGATGTGCGCGATGTGTTGTTGAACGCTGTTCATGACCGGGTGGAGGTTTCCCGGCTAGCGGTGGAGCTGGATACGGCGCTTTCCACCATGTCTCACGGCCTGTGTATGCTTGATGAGGACTTGCGGGTTGCGGTGGCCAATGACCAGATACAACTCATGTTGTGTGGTGAGGCGGGAATGGATTGTGTGGGTCGTGATTTCCGGGACATGATAAAAATAGCGCAGTCCAAGGGTGCGCTGACTGAAATTTCCGGCCAGCGCCTGGCAACGGCTGTGGCCAATGGGGGCCAGTCGAAACTGGTTTTACAGTTGCATGACGGCCGGCAGAGCGAAGTTTCCATTAATGTGCAGAATGGGCAGACTGTACTGGTTCTGGAAGATATTACCGAACGGGTGCAGGCGGAAAACCGTATCAAGTTCATGGCGCGCTTTGACCAGTTGACGAACCTGCCCAACCGGGCCTATTTCAGCGAACAGGTCGAGGCGCGTCTGAAAAAGTTTCAGGTCCGGGATATGGATACTCCCGTTGCGCTGATGATTCTGGATATTGATGATTTCAAGAATATCAACGATTCCTATGGCCATCCCATGGGTGACCGACTGCTGGCGGTGGTTTCGCGCCGCCTGCGGCAGACGCTGGATTCCAACGTTGTGGTGGGCCGGTTTGGTGGCGATGAGTTCACCATATTCTTTGACGCAGGGGTCGAGACACATCTGATTGAGAATACGGCTGAAGTGTTGCTCGACACCCTGGGTAAGCCCATAATGTTTGAGGGGGAGGCTATCGAGGTCAGGGCCAGTGCGGGGTTTGTTGTTTCTCCGGCCAACCGGTGCGATCTGAACTGGCTTCTCAAACGTGCGGATCTTGCCCTTTATGCCTCAAAAGAGGATGGCAAGGGCAACTGGTCCAAGTTTCACAGCCAGATGGATCGGGAATATAATGAGCGCAAGCGCATGAAACATGCGCTGCGCCAGGCGCTGCTCAACGAAGAGTTGTCGCTTGCCTACCAGCCTGTGATGGATTTGCAGACGCGTAAAGTTGTCGGATGCGAGGCGCTTATCCGCTGGAACCACCCGGAACTGGGTACAGTGCCGCCCGCCATTTTTATTCCCATTGCTGAAGAAATGGGCGTGATTTCAGAACTTACGGACTGGGTGCTGCACACAGCGACACAAGAGTGCGTCTTGTGGCCGGAGCAGGTAGGTGTTGCCGTCAATATATCGGCGCGCGACTTCCGGGGGCAAAATGTGCAAAAGATGGTGACTTCGGCTCTGGAGAAATCGGGCCTTGCACCGGAGCGGCTGGAAATTGAAGTGACTGAAACTGTTCTTGTGGATGAGCTTGAAGTTGCCTCAAGAGCGTTGAGCGAGATTGCGGCCATGGGCGTGGGTATCGCGCTGGATGATTTTGGAACGGGTTATTCGTCCCTTGGCTATCTGCATGACCTGCCGTTCAGCAAACTCAAGATTGACCGCACATTTACCGCCGATGTGACTTCGGATCCGCGCTCGCGCAAGCTGATGCACAACATTGCCCGCATGAGCAAGGATCTTGAGATGGTGGTTACCGTTGAAGGGGTGGAGACCGAAGAGCAGCTTGACGTCATTGCCGGTATTGGACTTATCGACCAGATACAGGGTTACATATTCGGTGCTCCCGTGCCGCAAAGCGAAATCGCAAAGCTGGTTCATTCTGTTTCCGGATCGGCCCGCCCTTTGATCCGGTCCAGGTCCGGGGTTGAGCCCGATTTGCTGGAAGCATAAAAATTTAGATGTTAATCATACTGGTAAATGATTGGTTAAACACCATTTCACCTTAGTTAATGAAGCCTTAACGTAGTTCCTGGAATGCGGGAAAAGATTTGGCTGGGTGAGTTCGGTGGACGAAAAAAATCAAACTTCACGGTTTGCAACATCGATAATGGATGTGCTGGACCAGGTTTCCTATCGGCGCGTGCCGTTTGCTGATCAGTTCGACCCTGTCTATCGCCTGCGCTATGAAGCCTATCTGCGCGAGGGTTTCATCGCCCCAAATGCGACAAGTGTTGTCTATGACGAGCACGACCTGGCACCAAACGTTTATTGTTTCGGGGTTTACATAAAGGATGAGCTGGTCAGCTCCATCAGGTTTCACCACGTCACGCCGGCCCAGCGCACTTCGCCGAGCCGCACGGTTTTCCCTGAAACGCTGGGTGAGATGCTTGATGATGGTAAAACCTATATCGACCCCAGCCGATTTACCGCCGATCATGACGCGACCCTGGCCTATCCGATTTTGCCCTATCTCACACTGCGCATTGTGGCCATGGCTTCAGAATATTTCAAGGTGGATTATTGTGTGTCTTCGGTGCGTACCGAGCATGCGGCGTTCTATGTGCGGGTGTTTGGCTCCAAGCGCCTTCCGGGTGTTGGGTACTACAAAGGCATTGATTTCCCGATGCACCTTTATGCGGCAAAAGTTTCTTCGATCCGTGACAGGGTGGCCCGGCGCTATCCGTTTTTCATGTCAACCTTGAAGGAGCGGCAGGCGCTGTTTGAGGGAGGCGCCAGCACGGATGCGTTTAAGCGAATTACACCTACCGCCAGGCAGGCCCAATCAGACCAGGATGAGATGGTGCGGGACGACCCCGAAACAGAGTGAGTGCCGAATGGGGCTGCATGTGAGACGCATCGGGGGGTGGAGCTATGCGTCGCTGCGCTTTTCGAACTGGTAGGCGGATTGCGCATTGTCGTCGCTTACCGGTACCCGCAGGCCCAGATTTTGCCTGTCAAATTCGGCAAACCATTCGGCCCAGGGCACCAGTTCCACCCCGCTTGCCTGGTTCGACCCTGCACCTTCGGCGTTGATCAGGCGCTGACCAAAAGTCAGGCGCAGGCGGGTCTGAAATCCTCCATGGCCATCGGAAATGGAAATCATGGCCGGGTTTCCAGCCCGAGCCGCCACCCAGGCCCGAATTTCCGCATGATCGGTGAGAAGTTTTGACATGGTGTGAACTCCTGCTGGCGCCATAGGGGCGCTATCAGAAGATGGTAATCTTTTGAGTGATTTTCAACGTTGATCGGGATCAAGGGCGCTGGTGGCGGCGGGACTTGTACCCAAGTACTATTTCCTGGCGGCGTTGAGCCGGGCAAGTGAGCGCTCGAGGCGTTTTTGTTTTGCCGGTGAGGCAATTCCGGCCCGCCGTTCGGTGATAATGTTTTCCAGAGCCGCATGATGTTTTTTTGGCATGGTGGCTGCCGCCAGCTCTGCATACATGGGGAACTGGTTGGGGGCGGCGTGAGCAATGCGCTGTAAAATCACCGGGGAGACCATTGGCGCAAACCGGTCGTTAGAGTTCAGCTGTGAGAGAATAGACATGGTTTTATCCCTGGCAATCACCGAGGAACGGTCGGCAGCGTCAAGGATAGCGTTGAGATTTTTGGCGATAAAATCCGCTTCAATGCTAGTAATTGCATCAAGCACCTGCAGGCTGCCCCAGATGGTGCGATTGTCAGTGCTGGCCAGCAACTGAACGAGTATTTCCTTATGCGGGGCAATCAGTTTGGGGGCCAGCAGTCCCAGCTCATAAAGCACTTTGATCGCATCATGGCTGACGGGTTTTTTGCAGGTCCGGGCCAGTCGGGCCAGTTCGGCGATTTGGTCGCTGTCGGCGCTCTGGGCCAGTTCGGCTGCCATTTCGATGTTGGGCTGTTCGTCGCGCCGCCCCAGCGCTCTTGCCCGACGGTCGGCGGGGTTGGTGCTGTCGGTCAAATATCAAGCCCGGTATCGAGCGCCAGTTCGACCATATCCTTGAGGGAGGACTGGCGCTCGGAGGCATCGATCTCCTCGCCGGATACAAGGCAATCGCTCATGGTGCAGATGGTCAAAGCCCGGGCGTCAAAACGCTTGGCCAGCGTATAGATTATTGCCGCTTCCATCTCCACCGCCACAACGCCATGGGCAACCAGTTTTTTATAGTCCCCAATACCGCCGGGGGCATAAAACGTGTCTGAGGATGAAACAGAAGCCACGTGCCAGCGGAACCCGCGCGTGGTTGCAAGGTCCACGGCGCGGCGCAGCAATTCATAATCGGCAAACGGGGCGTAAGAGAAGGGGGCAAAACTCTGGTTCATGGCGCTGTCGGTGGAGGCGGTCATGGCGATGACCACGTCGCGCACTTTTACCTTGGGGTTCAGGCCGCCGCAGGTGCCTACCCGGATGAGATTCTTCACTTTGTAGACGTCGAGCAGTTCGTGCACGTAAATCGCGGTAGAGGGCTGACCCATGCCGGTGGCCTGCACCGATACCGGTTTACCCTTCCAGGTGCCGGTAAACCCCAGGCAATTGCGCACCCCGTTGACCTGTCTGGCGTCATCAAAAAAGTTTTCAGCAATCCATTTGGCCCGCAGGGGGTCACCGGGCAGGAGCACCGTTTCGGCGTAGTCTCCAGGCTTTGCTTCGTTGTGGGGGGTCATCGGGCGGGTGCTCCTGCGCTCATCATTGGGGTTATGACCGCGAACTGTGCCACCCCGAAGCCATGTGCGCAAGCAAGTTGCTTGACGAATTGGTTTGGCACCTTCAAGAAAGCGCCGATATTGTTCACACTGGCGCAAAGCGACATGGCTGCAAAGATTTTCATTGATGGCGAGGCGGGAACCACGGGTCTGCAAATCCGCGAGCGGCTGGCGGAGCGGAGCGATATCGAGTTGCTATCCATCCCCGAGGCAAGCCGCAAGGATTTGGCGGCAAGGGCCGACCTGCTCAACGAAGCGGACATCGCCATTCTGTGTCTGCCCGACGAGGCGGCGCGCCAAAGTGTTTTTCTCATTAAAAACCAGAACACGCGGGTGATTGATGCCTCAAGCGCCTTCAGAACCGACCCCGGCTGGACCTACGGGTTCCCAGAAATGTCGGCAGAGCAGGGCTATATCATTGCCAATGCCAGCCAGGTAAGCAATCCGGGCTGTTATCCGCAAGGGCCGATTATCCTATTGAGGCCGCTGATTGAAGCCGGGCTTATTCCGGCTGACTTTCCGGTGAGCGTCAACGCCATTTCGGGCTATTCGGGTGGCGGGCGGCAGATGATTGAAACCTATGAAGCACCCGATGCAAAAATGCCGGTTTATACTCCTTATGCCCTGAAGTTCAACCACAAGCATCTGCCCGAAATGCAGCAATATGCGGGGCTTGTTCACGCTCCCCTGTTCCAGCCTGCGGTTGCCGATTACCGGCAGGGGATGATGAGTTTTGTTCCTCTGCAACTGGGCCATTTGGAAAAAACACCCACGGGCAAGGATATTCATGCCGCCATCGGCGCACATCTGGCCGGGATTAAAAACTCTCTTGTTGAATTGATGCCCTTTGAAAGCGTGGACAGGGCTGAGGGGCTTGACCCCCAGGCATTGAACGGCACAAACAATATGCGCCTATACGTGTTCGCCAACGATGAGCGCAAACAGGTTCTGCTGGTGGCACTCTATGACAATCTGGGCAAGGGCGCATCGGGGGCGGCGGTGCAGAACCTTGATTTGATGCTGGGGAAATAGCTAAAGCGCCATGGCCTTGACCTGATATCGGCTATCGTTCATTTAGCGGACAGGTAAATTCGGGAGTTTTGAATTGTGGAAAAATTTGACAAGCTGACCGGCGTGGCGGCCCCACTGCCGTTCATCAATATCGACACCGACATGATTATTCCCAAGCAATATCTCAAAACCATCAAACGCACCGGGCTGGGCAGCGCCCTGTTTTCAGAGATGCGCTACAATGATGATGGCAGCGAGAACCCGGATTTTGTGCTCAACAAGCCCGCCTACCGCAAGGCTTCCATCATTATTGCGGGGGACAATTTCGGCTGTGGCTCGTCCCGTGAGCACGCGCCCTGGGCGCTGAAGGATTTTGGCATAAGATGCGTTATTTCCACCAGCTTTGCCGATATTTTTTACAATAACTGCTTCAAGAATTCCATTCTGCCCATCGTTGTCACCCCCGAGCAGCTCGAAGCGCTGATGGATGATGCGGAGCGCGGCGCCAACGCCACAATCAGCGTTGACCTTGAAGCCCAGACAATTAACGGACCCGATGGCGGCGCAATCCAATTTGATATCGACCCGGCGCGCAAAAACGCGTTGCTCGAAGGGCTGGACGATATCGGGCTGACCCTTGGAAAAGCCGCCAAAATCGACGCTTATGAGAAAAAGGCCGAGGCGGCGCGGCCCTGGGTCTAGGGTAGGTGGCTTTGTCATTGCGAGAAGCGCAGCGTCGAAGCAATCCAGAGCCTTGCAAACGAGAATCAGTGTTCTGGATTGCTTCGCTCCCTCCTTCGACAGGCTCAGGATGAGGTCGCTCGCAATGACAGTTACAGGAAATCTATCATGGTCAAACATATTTCCTCAGGTTCGCCATTTGAAAAGACCATCGGTTATTCACGGGCGGTGGTCGACAAAGACATGGTTTATGTGTCCGGCTCCACCGGCTATGATTATGAAACCATGCGCCTGCCCGAGGATGTCGCCGAGCAGACCCGCAATACGCTGGCGACCATCTGCGAGGCGTTGGAAAAGGCGGGGTGCAGCCTTAACGATGTGGTGCGGGTCAGGTATTATCTCAAAGACCCCGCCGACCTTGAGGCGGTGACGCCAGTGCTGGGGGAGGCGTTTGCCAAAGCAAAACCGGCCGCAACACTCATCATTGCGGACCTGATTGAGCCGGAAATGAAAATTGAAATTGAAGTGACGGCGCGCATCGGCGTGGGGGCTTCGTAAAAAAACATCGAAAGAAAAAATATGAGCAACAAACTGTTCCTGCTGCCCGGCGATGGCATTGGCACCGAAATCATGGCCGAAGTTACAAGGCTGATTGCCCATCTCAACGCTTCGGGCAAAACTGACTTTTCCACAGAAACCGGACTGGTGGGCGGGTGTGCCTATGACGCTCATGGCGAGGCCATATCCGACACTGACATGGCAAAAGCATTGCAGGCCGACGCGGTAATATTCGGCGCTGTGGGCGGGGCCAAATGGGATGATGTTCCATATGAGAAACGCCCCGAGGCCGGGCTGTTGCGCCTGCGCAAGGATTTGCAATTGTTCGCCAATCTGAGGCCCGCCATTGTCTATCCGGCGCTGGCCGATGCCTCTTCGCTCAAAAGAGAATTGGTGGAGGGGCTGGATATTCTCATTGTGCGCGAGTTGACCGGGGGCGTCTATTTCGGCGAACCCAAGGAGATAGCCGAGCTTGGCACGACCGAACACGGGGAAAACCAGAAGCGTGCCGTGGATACTCAGGTTTACGAAACCTACGAGATTGACCGCATCTGCCGGGTGGCGTTCGACCTGGCGCGCACCCGTTCTTCTGTGGTGCATTCGGCGGACAAAAAGAACGTGATGAAATCGGGCGTACTCTGGGACGAGGTGGCCCATCAGGTGGCAGGCGAGTACGGGGATGTGAAGTTCGAGCATATTCTGGCCGATAATGCAGCCATGCAGCTGGTGCGCAACCCCAAACAGTTCGACGTTATCGTCACCGACAATCTGTTTGGCGATATTCTTTCCGATGCCGCCGCCATGCTGACGGGCTCGCTTGGCATGCTGCCCTCGGCTTCCCTTGGCGCACCCGACCCGGCCACGGGAAAGCGCAAGGCCCTTTATGAACCCGTGCACGGCTCGGCTCCCGACATTGCCGGCAAAGGGCTTGCCAATCCGATAGCCATGATTGCTTCCTTTGCCATGGCCATGCGCTATTCGTTCAACAGGACCGAGCTGGCCGATGAAATCGAAAGCGCCATTGCCGGGGTGCTTGAGGATGGCTTACGCACCGGAGACATCATGCAGGAGGGCTGCAAACAGGTGAGCACCGAAGAAATGGGCGCGGCGATAATGGCAAGAATTTCTTGATTGCCTGTTGTCCTGGTGCAGGTTAAGCAGGCCCTCATGTGGGGGCGTGTTTTTCGAATATTGAGCGCTGTTGTGCTGGCGGGGAATTTTTCCTTGGCTTTGGCACAGGAATTGGACGTGCCCGCGTTTTCTGAGGCGCCGCCTGTGGTTTCAGAGGTGCGCCTGGGCATATTTGCCCACAAGGTCACGCACGGGTTTTTGCCGTTTGACCCGAACCGCTGGATAGGTCTGGGCCGGATTGAAGACCTCAATGTGGAGCTGTTGTTTACCTCGCCGGACAATGAGTTTTTTCGCTGGATGGGCTCGCCGCGCCCGACCCTGGGGGCCACGCTCAACTTCAACGGGCTTGAGAGCATGGCCCATCTGGCCCTGACCTGGCAGGTGCCGGTGTTTGATACGCCGTTTTTCATTGAAGGTACTCTGGGGGCTGCGGTCCACAATGGAGCGCTGAGTGGCGCCAGACTGCCCCTGACCAATTTCGGGTGCCGGGCCGGGTTTTATGAAGCCGCTTCCTTTGGCATGAATGTGGGCGACAATGCCACGGTAATGATTACCTATGAGCATACCTCAAATCTGGGGCTTTGTTTACCCAATGACGGCCTGAGCAATCTGGGTGTCAGGATGGGGTACAAGTTTTAGCCCATATGTCTGCCTTGCGCGGGGCCAATGGGCGTCATTCAAATCCATTGACTTGCAATGCCGGGCGCGGCAATAAAGCGCTCATGTTTATCAGGCAGCCGGACAAAAACAGACTTTCCCTCGAAACGGGCACGCGCGCCGGTGGGGGCGGTGGCCGGCTGTGGAAAAATACGGCTGGCCTTAAAACCACCCGCACCAAAACCACCTTCAAAACCGTTTAGCTGTTTCCCCGGGGCCTCTCCTCAAACGGGGGGACGGCTGAACAAAGCATGCCCGGGGTGAATTTTCCCCGTGAGGAGAGAACGGCAAATAAAGGAAAACATCTAAAATGAATTATCGCGTGGCAATCGTGGGCGCTACAGGCAATGTGGGCCGCGAAATGCTCAATATTCTGAGCGAGCGCAATTTCCCCGCCAGCGAGGTTATTGCGCTGGCCTCCTCGCGCTCGGTAGGGCGGGAGCTGAGCTATGGCGACGAGACACTGAAATGCAAGAATCTTGATGATTTTGATTTCGCGGGAGTGGATTTCTGCCTGATGGCGGCGGGGTCGGAGGTTTCCAAAAAACTGGCACCGGGGATTGGCGCCACGGGGTGCATGGTCATTGATAATTCAAGTTTCTGGCGCTATCACGCCGATGTTCCCCTGATTGTGCCCGAGGTCAACGCAGCGGTTCTTGACGAATATCTGGCGCGCAACGCGCGTTCCAACATCATTGCCAATCCCAATTGTTCCACAGCCCAACTGGTGGTGGCTCTCAAACCCCTGCACGATGCGGCAACCATAAGGCGGGCGGTTATTTCCACCTACCAGTCGGTTTCAGGTGCAGGCAAAGAGGGGGGCGACGAATTGTGGAGCCAGACCCGGGGCATGATGGTTTCGGATGCACCCGAGGCGCAGGTGTTCACCAAACAGATTGCCTTTAATGTTATCCCCCACATCGATAGTTTCATGGAGGATGGCTACACCAGGGAGGAGTGGAAGGTTCTGGCGGAAACCAAGAAAATCCTCGACCCCAAAATCAGGGTAACATGCACGGCGGTGCGGGTTCCGGTATTTGTGGGCCATTCCGAGGCGGTCAATCTTGATTTTGCGAACGAGATAAGTGCCGATGAAGCACGCGATATTCTGCGTGCGGCGCCCGGTATTGCTGTCATCGACAAGCGCGAGGACGGGGGCTATATCACCCCGGTTGAGTGTGTGGGTGAATATGCGACCTATATTTCGCGTATCCGGGAAGACGCAACCGTTGAAAACGGCCTGAACCTGTGGGTGGTTTCAGACAATTTACGCAAAGG
>Ga0256839_1000755_pt1 | contig 41329 bp, 51 predicted proteins | sample 354166metaG_FD_185968 | JGI IMG/M metagenome (GOLD analysis project Ga0256839, IMG submission 185968) | Hydrothermal vent microbial communities from Mid Atlantic Ridge, Atlantic Ocean - 354-166 | ecosystem: Environmental > Aquatic > Marine > Hydrothermal vents | place: Atlantic Ocean: Mid...
TGTTCATCGCCATAGGTGAAAGCCTCAAAAAAGTAGACACACTTACAGAGAAAAAGTTACTTACAAAATATGACTCTATTGATTGGAAATCAATAAAAGGTATGAGAGATGTCCTCTCTCATCACTATTTTGACATGAATGCAGAGGCAATCTATAATGTTTGTAATGACGAGATAGATGATTTGCATAGGGTGATTAGGGAAATATTGGATAGTTTATGTATATAAGTATTTTTGATTATTGTTTTGTTTCTGATTTGATTTATTTGTTTTTTTTGGGGGGGAGTATACAGAATATTTAAGAATGATTCTGTATACTTAAAATATTCAATAAACATTAAAAGGAAATTTATATGCAAGAATTGATATTAAGCTGGATTGATATTTCAGAAGTAATTATTTTAGTTGCACTTGTTGCTTTAATGAATAAAAAAGCTAGTGTAGCTTAAATTCTAAATGAGCGTATCTAAAATTTCTATTTGGTTGTAATTAATTAACATTACATTGATAGCTTGTGCAAAATCTCTTGCAGGCTTACTGTAATCCATATTACTACATACGATACCAATATCGCCATTATAGTAAGCATTGGCAGCAAAAATTTCTTTTACAGCAGATATTCCTATTCTATTTTTGTGTCTTTTACATTGTAGAATAATTTTCTTTCCATTTTTAACAGCAATAATATCTGCCCCAAAATCCCCACCACCTTTTGTAAGTTTTGCATCCCATCCGTTTTCTTCTAATTCATATTGACAATAGACTTCATATTCTGAACCTGAAAATAAGTTGGAAAAGTAACTATATTTTGTTTTATCTATCTTTTTTAATGCCTCATCTATTAACTTCATTCCAATTTTAATTAATTTTTCTTCGTCATCACTAATTTCATATGTTCCCATATCTCGCATGGAATGTTTAAAAAAATCTATGTATATAAAATAATATTTATCATACTTCCAATATAGCAAATTTACTTTATCCTCTCGTCCTGCTCTTGAAGATAATTTTTTCTGCATGTATAGTTTATCAATATTCTTATCTATAAGATTTTTCATATCTTGTATTATTTGGTCTTGATTGGAATTTATTAGCATTATTGGTTTGCCTTTTTATGTTTATTTCCCTTAGCTCGTTTATCACTAGTCCTCTGGTGTAACGCATATACTATGTAGTATATGATAAAAATATGTTCCACCTCAGGAGCGGAGGAACAAGAGTGTCTTAGGTATTCATCTTCCCCACAGCACAAGAAACAAAACTTTTAGCAGTCGTTGTAAACCCTTCCATAGCAGTTAAATCTTCATCACTCATAGGGTAGCCTAGACCTTTGAGGGCTTCACGTAGAGCAGGGATGTTAGCGTCTTCCACATCAAGCGTGATTTGTCTAGGTTCTACTTCTAGGTTGACAGCTACTTCGCCAAATTCATTAGCTAGTTTGGTCGTAAGCGTGTTGGCACAGCCTCCACATTTTACGTTGAGTACTTCAAATGTTTGTTTCATGGTTCATCCTTTATATTGCAGAAAATATAATAGCATAAAAGTGTAGCATAACTGTGTAGTGAGTCAAATATTTTGGACATTTATAGTACACTTTCAGCACGAGGAGTATATGATGACAGCAAGAGAATCTATAGCATTATTGCAACGCAATATGAATGCATCAACCATAGGACAAAAACACATTGTAAACAGGTTGATAATGGGCTTATTGGCCGATGGAAACATGTTGATAGAGGGTCTACCAGGACTGGCTAAGACGAGGGTAGTGCATTCGATGGCGAATGAGATAGAGTCTAATTTTTCACGCATACAGTTTACACCAGACTTAAAGCCTTCTGATGTGATGGGTGAAGAGAGAAAATATACTGTGGATGGAAAGACTGAGTATAAGTTTCATGAGGGTTCCATATTTGGAAATATCATTTTAGCAGATGAGGTCAACAGAGCCCCCGCAAAGGTGCAGTCAGCCATGCTTGAAGCGATGGAAGAGAAACAAGTAACCATTGCAGGTGAGACACACAAACTTCCTAAACTTTTTATAGTGATGGCAACACAAAATCCCATAGAACAGATAGGAACTTACCCTCTGTCTGAAGCACAAAAAGACCGTTTTTTGATGCACATACGCATAGACTATGTCGACATGGAATCCGAGTTTAAAATGGTGAAGATGGTACTAGAAGAGAAACGTCATGAAAAAGTGGAGAAAAAGAAGATACCTCAGTCTCTCATCTTTGCTGCACAAGACGAAGTAGCCGACATTCACGTAAGTGATACAATGGGACGGTACATGATAGAGCTTGTCTTTGCTACACGCTATCCTATTCGCTATAGTAGACAACTGGGTGTGATGATAGACTTGGGTATAAGCCCTAGAGGTTCGCTTGCACTTAGCCAGTGTGCTAAGGCACATGCATGGATGAAGGGTAAAAAAGAGGTAGATGTGGAAGATGTACATGCCATCATACATGATGTGTTTAGACACCGCATCATTATCAGTGAACATGCACTGACGAATAACAGAACAAATGATGAGATAATAGATATCATACTTGCACAAGTACCACTACCTAAAGAGATGGCAAAAGGTAAATAGATGTTATGCCATTTCTATGTTAAAATACTGCTATGGAAAATACAATTAACTTAACACTTAAACAAGACACAGTAGACAACCTCTTAGCCTTTTCAGAGTTACTTCATAAAGACATCAACACTATGCTAGAAGAAGCACTCGAACAGTATTTTGACAAAGAACAAAACAAGCTCATAGAAAAAGGCATAGAAGAAGATGCCACTATGACCAACCTAGACTATGATGAGTTTTGGGATGGCTTAGATATTGGGTAAGTTAAAAGGCTTTATAAAAGAGATTATTATAGGGGCAGTGCTTATATTTATATTATCTAATATTATAAGTTATGTACGTAAACCTGTCTTAGAGTCAAATACTTTACCAACTTTAAATGTCACATTGATAGATGGTCGTGTCTATACACACAAGAAGGCTAAACCTTTCGTACTTCACTTTTGGGCGACATGGTGTCCTACTTGCAAACTTGAAGCTGCTAACATCGAACATATATCTTCGAAGTATGAAGTCTTAAGTATAGCAGTTAACTCGGGGACTGATGCAGAGTTAAAACAGTATATGAAAGAGAATGATCTTACGTTTAATGTAGTAAACGATGCTGAAGGAAGATGGTCAAAACGATTTAAAGTAGAAGCCTTTCCAACAACTTTTATCTATGATGCTAAAGGTGTGTTGTTATTTACAGAAGTAGGCTACACTACCACAGCAGGTTTGCTAGCAAGATTAAAAATGATTGAGCTATAATAACACCTTTAAAGGGCTGCAAATGAAGAAAATGGTATTTACATATTTTATCTTACTATCTTTTTTATGCGCAGCAGAGATTAGCATCGCGGTTGCTGCAAATGTAAGTTATGCTATCAAACCACTTGTTGCAGCCTTTCATGTGAAGTACCCTAACACTAAGGTCGATGTCATACTTGGAAGTTCAGGTAAGCTGAGTGCTCAAATCATACATGGGGCTCCCTATGATGTGTTTATGTCAGCAGATATGAAATTTCCCAAACGTTTACGCAAAGAGCATTTGACTGTGGGTCATCCTGTGGTTTATGCATATGGTGCCTTAGCGATACTCTCACAAAAAAAACGCAACTACTGTGCAGAAATTTTTGTACTAAAAAGCCCAGACATACATAAAATAGCCATAGCAAACCCAAAAACTGCCCCTTATGGTGTGGCTTCAATAGAAGCGTTAAAACATGCAAGACTCTATGAGAAACTCAAAAATAAGTTTGTGTATGGAGAGAGTATAGCCCAAACGTTTATCTATGCTACCTCTGCAGCTGACATAGGTATCGTAGCAAAATCTGCTCTGTATGCACCTCAAATGAAAGAGTATAAAGAAGCCATACACTGGAGTGAAATAGATGAAACACGCTACACGCCCATAGCTCAAGGGATGGTACTGCTAAAAAGAGCAAAAGACAATGTCAAGGCAAAAGCTTTTTATGACTTTATGTTGAGTCAAAAAGCCAAAGAGATTTTAAAACAGTTTGGATACAAAACACTATGATAGACTTCGCACCTTTTTTACTCTCATTTAAGCTAGCAGGTCTTACAACATTGATTTTGTTTATGCTAGCAGTACCTTTTGCATGGTGGCTTTCACAAACCACATCAAAGTCTAAACCTATTTTAGAAGCCATAACTGCTTTACCCATAGTACTTCCTCCATCGGTGTTGGGGTTCTACATACTCGTGGTACTTTCTCCAAATGCAGCCGTGGGTGGTTTTTTTGAAGAGGTGTTTGGTGTAAAACTGGTCTTCTCATTTACGGGCTTGGTAGTGGCTTCATGTTTTTACTCATTGCCATTTATGGTGCAGCCTTTACAAAGTGGATTTGAAAGCCTAAATAAACACATGCTTGAGGCATCTTACTTAGCAGGGAAGTCAAAACTACAAACCATTTGGCATATTGCCTTGCCAAACATGAAACCTTCGCTTATCACTGCACTCATCATCACCTTTGCACATACTGTAGGGGAGTTTGGTGTGGTACTCATGGTTGGAGGTAGCATACCCAATGAAACAAAAGTAGCCTCAGTTGCCATTTATGAGATGGTTGAGGTGATGGAGTATGGTACGGCTCATATTTATGCAGGCATCATGGTGGCTATGAGTTTTGTGGTCTTGCTTTTAGTCTATAGTTTTAACCATACACAAAAAAAGATAGGTATCGTCTGATGTTACATATGGATATAAAAAAGAGACTGTATGGTTCAGAAGGCAAAATGAAGCTTGAGGTGAAGTTAGAGGTGGCAGAAGGTTCTTTTGTGGTGATTATGGGGGAGAGTGGCTCAGGGAAGACTACTTTGTTACGTCTCATAGCAGGACTTGAAAAGTCTGAAGGAGAGATACACTTTGGAGATGAAAACTGGCATAATTTGGCTGTGCAAAAACGAAACATAGGTTTTGTCTTTCAAGACTATGCTTTATTTGAACATATGAGTGTCGAGGAAAACTTGCTGTATGTCAATGCGGACATACCACTGGCTAAAAAGCTACTAGCATTGACAGGACTCTCTGGCTTAGTAGACCAAAATGTTAAGAACTTAAGTGGGGGACAAAAACAGCGTGTGAGTCTATGTCGTGCTATGATGAATAAGCCAAAACTACTTTTGATGGACGAACCACTCTCAGCACTCGATAACGAGATGAAAGAAAAACTCATCAAGGAGATAGCCAAACTCCATAAAGACTTTGGAACAACAACCCTTATGGTAAGCCATGACGCAAGTATAAGTTATGCCTTAGCAGATAGAGTTATCGTACTAGATCAAGGTAAGATTGTAAATGATGGTGGAAAAGATGAAGTGCTTCAAGAGTCTCAAACGGTGACTTATACTTTAAAACGCTAAAATAACGTATTAATTTTTAAGGATAACAAATGGCATGTGATTTATGTGGAAGTGAAGAAGGGTTGAGTGCATACACGGTTGCACCAAAAGAAGAGACGATAACTATCTGTAAAATATGTAGTGCAAGTATAGATGAACCTCATACAGATGAAAAACACTGGAATTGCCTACATGACTCTATGTGGAGTACAGAACCAGCGGTGCAAGTTATGGCTTACAGACTTCTTACAAAACTAGGTGCTCAAGACCAACTAGATATGCTGTATCTTGAAGACGATGTAAAGGCATGGGCCAAGCAAGGTTTAGTTCAAGAAAATATAGTACCTACACGTGACAGCAATGGACAAATATTGCTGGAAGGTGACTCGGTAAGTATCATCAAGGACCTTGTGGTTAAAGGTGCTGGATTTACTGCAAAACAAGGTACAAGTGTTAAAAATATACGTATGGCTCCAGGTGATCCAACTCATATACAAGGACGTGTTAACGGAACGATGATTTTTCTTAAAACAGAGTTTTTAAAGAAGCAGTAGTGTGATATGACATTTATGTGACATTATTATGTTACTATAATTAATATGGTTCTGTAGGGGAGATGTGCAATATGAATAGTCTGTTAGAATATCAGCTAAAAAGTCTTGGCTATACTGGTACATTTACTGAAGAAAAACTTCTTACTTTTATAAATCTTGTCAATGATACATATAACAAATCAGATGAAAATCGTGCCTATCAACGTAAAATGTTAGAGTACGCAAAAGATAAAATCAATAAGTTACATGCACTTTCCTTAGAAGAAAAGAAAAATAGAATTTTCTTTATGGAGGAAAAGTATAAAAGGCTCCTTAAAAATCTTCAACCAAATTATTTTTTTTATACCAAAAATAATGAAGGAAGGTTCACTTCTATCAGTGATTCTGTTTTTAATATGTTAGGTTTTAGCACGGAAGAATTTATGGAAAAATACAGTGACATTTTCTCTTATGGATTGAGATCAGATATCAAATCAAAAATGCTTATTTCAGAATATGGATATAATGTACCTTATGAGGTAATTGTACAAAATAATCTTGGTACAGATTTTTATTTAGAAGTGACGGAATATCCTATTTTTGATGATAGAAATAATATTTTAGGTATTGAGGGTATTGTTCGTAATATCACTGAACATAAGGTACATCAAAAGAGAATCACAAATATGCTCTATAGTGATACCTTGACAGGGATTTCAAATCGTCTACATTTAGAAATTATGATGGAAAAACTTATTGCTGAAAATGAGAAAAGTAAAAATACATTTTCCATGCTGTATTTAGATATTGATCATTTTAAACATATCAATGATACATTAGGACATGATGTGGGCGATATTTTACTACAAAAAGTGGTTTATAGTATTAACGCTGTGATACGTGCAAGTGATATATTTGCTCGTATTGGTGGTGATGAATTTGTCATTATTTTTAAAGATATTAAAAAGAAAAAACTTGAACAGATTATAGATAAACTCATGTATGTGATACAGAATATACATACAATCAATGGCTATGAATTACATGTTACTTCAAGTATTGGAGTGGTTATATTCCCTTATGACGGGGTGAGTACGGTTGATCTTATGAAACGTGCAGATATTGCCATGTATCAGTCTAAAAAGAAAGGTCGAAATACATATACTTTTTTCGATGAGAAATATTCTGAACTTTTACAGGATGAAATGCAACTTATGCAAGATATGTCACAGGCAATTGATAACAATGAATTTGAACTATATTATCAGCCAAAGGTACTTGTGAAAAATAATAAAGTGATTGCAGCTGAGGCACTCATACGTTGGAACCATACTTTTTATGGTTATATTTTACCTAATAAATTTATTGCTTTAGCAGAAAATACAGGGTTGATTTTAAAATTGGGTAGGTGGGTTATCAGAGAAGTATGTGTATTTTTACACTCTTTAAACACTTTACATAAAAATAAAGATTTTAGTGTTGCAATTAATATTTCTATTAGACAATTTCAACATGGTAACTTATATAAATCATTAAAAGAGAATATAGAAAAATATGATATAGATGGTACACAAATATCTATAGAAATTACAGAGAGTATCATGATGGAGAATGTTGATAGTATGATTAAAATCATCAATAAAATCAAAAAACTTGGTGTCCATATTTCACTGGATGATTTTGGTACAGGTTATTCTACACTTTCATACTTGAGTAAACTATCTATTGATGAACTTAAGATTGATAAGGCTTTTGTAGATAAAATACCTCAAGATGGTACAAATACAATTGTACTTGATACTATCATTGCTATGGGAAAAACACTCAATATGTCCGTAGTAGCAGAAGGTGTAGAACATGAGTATCAACGAAAATACTTAGAAGACAAAGGGTGTGATATTTATCAAGGCCATTTATTTTCTAAAGCATTACCTGAGAAAGAATATATCTCTACACAGTTTAACTGATACTATATGTCATCTCATTAAGTATTCATGCTACAATCATAGAGTTTAAAATAATCTAAAGGTAGTAGAGATGAGCAACGCAACATATATTAAGGGTAAAGATGCAAGTCTTGAAGAGACTATATCGGCTATCTATCAAAAACTTGATACACTCAGCATGGTGATAGATGAAGTTTCTGTACTCAACCCGATTCCTTATGTCTACTCCCAGCATATTAGAGATAAGAGCTGTCATCTCATGTTTACGAATGGCAAAGGGGTAAGTGCCAAAGCTTGTTTAGCATCTGCTCTAGGGGAGTACGTGGAGCGTTTAAGCTGTAACTACTTTTTTGCAGACTATTATCTTGGTGAGAAGTTTGCTAACGATACCTTTGTGCATTACCCCAATGAAAAGTGGTTTTCTTTTAGTGATGATGACACTACCATGCCATCAGGACTTTTAGATGATATTTTGTGGGAATATTATAACCCTGATGGAGATTTACACCCTTCACAAATCATAGATACCAACGCAGGACTAACCTCACGAGGCATTTGTGCTTTACCTTTTACACGACAAAGTGATGGAAAAGATATCTACTTTCCTGTCAACATCATAGGAAACATGTATGTAAGCAATGGTATGGCAGCGGGCAACACCTCAAGTGAAGCCAGAGTACAAGCATTAAGTGAAATCTATGAACGTTATGCCAAAAATAAAATCATAGCTGAGGGTATTTGTTTACCTCTTATCCCTGCAGAAATTATGGACAGATATCCACATATACAGGCGTCCATCAAAAAACTAGAAGAGGAGGGTTTTCATCTGAGAGTTTGTGATGCCTCTTTAGGGGGTGTATACCCTGTTATATCTGTAACACTCATAAACCCTAAAGATGGGTCTGTATTGGCATCATTTGGTGGGCATCCTTGTTTTGAAGTAGCGTTAGAACGTACCGTAACAGAGTTACTTCAAGGGCGTTCTTTAGAGATGCTAGATGATTTTTATGCCCCTTCATTTAATGCAGGCGAAGTAGCAGACCATCATAACTTAGAGGCTCACTTTATTAACGCTACGGGACTCATATCATATGAGTTTTTTAAAGAAAAGAGTGATTATGATTTTGTAGATTGGGACTATGATACCGATACACAAAGTGAACTAGATGCCATGCTAAACATCGCAACAGAGCAAGGATTTGAAATCTATATCGCAGACTATGGTCATGTAGGGGTGTATGCCTGCCGGATACTCATACCAGGGATGTCAGACATCTATTCTGTAGATGACTTACAATGGAACAACAACAACGAAGGTGCATTTTTCCGTCAGGCTCTTTTATCACTCGATACCTTGAGTGATGAGGACTTGGAAGTGATGCTAGAAAACCTAGAAGAGGGTGAACACAGTGACATGCTAAAAGTAGCAGAGTTCATAGGTGTGGTGGCAGATGAAGGTACACCATGGGCTAGCTTGCAGGTAGGAGAGCTAAAAGCCATGACGTACCTAGCACTTGGGCAATACGTACTAGCTGGGGAGTGGACTGTGTGGTGTACCCATATGGCAGTACTTGAAGAGAGCCGTGCCAATATGTATAGATGCTTACATGCATTGTTAGAGATAAAAATAGAAGAAAAAGACCTACATGACTATAAAAAAAGTTTAGGACAGATGTATACAAATGAGTGTGTGGAACTTTGTATCGATATCATAAATAAAAAGACAAAATTTTATGGACTACACTTCCCAGGGCTTAGTTTAGAAGGATTTGAAAAACATAAACTATTGTTAGATGGCTATGAAAAAGTACATAAAGCTAAAGCAAAATTTTGGGACTAAAGGGAAGCTCTAAAGTCCCTTCATGACCACTTCATGTAGATAATCAACTTCATCATCATCTAAAAATACTGTTTTTTTTGTTTCTATAAAATCCAAAAGTTTCTTAGTAGGCATAGAGGGGCTATAGATACAGTTTGGATGTGCAGGTTTAAAGGCCTGCATAAGGGCGATATCCTCTTCTATGCGTTGTTCACAGATGAAGCATTTATCTTGCGCATAGAGTCTACCTTCATAGTCTAGTAGGGTGATGTAGCTCTCTACTACTACTCTTTTGGGATTTTGTTTATCCCATTTTTTTGCAGCCAAGAGAAGTAAATCGTAGTAGAAAGTCTCTAGGGATTCTGCGTCACGAAGATGAGGCTCAAACTTTTTTATGAAGTTATGCCATAGTAGGAGTTTGTTTTTGTCAAAGAGCCATGGAAAACCCATGTGGGAGAGTGAGCGTAGTCTGGGCATAAAACGACCATCTTCCCCTTCTACTTCAAAGTCAACTAAGTTGCCAAGCTGTAAGATAGAATGCCTCGCTCCAAAAAAACGGTAATAGGTTTTTATCTCAGTATTGGTTAAAACTCTAGCGATAGAGTCTTCATTTTTGGCTTTGCTAACTGAGAGTATAAATCCTTTCATATAAGTAACTAAGGGTTAAACACAAATCGCTTGTTTTGTCTTCTCTTGGTTTAGTTTTTTGATGAGTTTAGCAGAGAGCTCTCCATAACGTTTTTCATCCAAACTTAGCTGTTTTCGGACAGCTTCTATATCTGCACCTTCAGACCATGCTTTTAAGAGCTTTAACTCTTTTTTTGTTAGTTTAAGTTTGAGTGCTTCAAGTAGAGCCTCTTCACTTTTGAGTGGGTTGACGAGTTTTTTGATGTGTTTTTCTATTTCTATGTTAAGTGTTAACAAATGGTTATCCTATTTTGTAATATATAGTATGGTGAGGTACCCAAACCCTGCAAAGAGTATGGTACCAAAAAGGTTGAGTGCCATGTTGGCAAAAGCATCTAAGTAGTGTCCTGATTGTAGTAAAAAGAAACTTTCTATGGCAAAGGTAGAGTAGGTGGTTAATGCTCCTAAAATACCTGTGACTAAAAATGTCTTTAGCTGTGGTGAGAGAGAGGTGTTAATATGAAAATAGGCAAAAAGCATACCTATGAGAAGTGAACCTATCAGATTGACTACCAAAGTACCAAGAGGCAGGGTATGGATAAAGCTTTTGTTCACAGCGGTATTGATAAACAGTCGTAGTGTTGCCCCTATGGCTCCACCACTAGCGACTGCGATGATTGTTAGTGTATTCATCATCTATTACCTTTTGCATGTCATCTCTTAACGTATCGTACCAGTCATCTTTTGCAGTGCTAACATCTATAGTTGGTAAGAAGTGGTAGTGTACTATCGCAGAATGTGCTGTTTTGTTATGTTCGTTGAGAAGTTTTTTACTTCCTGTAATGACGATGGGTTGTACCTTAAGTCCCAGTTTCTCTGCGATGAGCTTGGTCCCTTTTTTAAAAGGGAGTAGAGTTTGTTTATCTGTTCTTGTCCCCTCTGGAAATACAGCTACAGGACGTTTTAGTACATCTCTAGATGTCTCAACATCCTTGATAAATTTACGCAAAGAAGATTTACTCCCTCTGTCTATAGAGATTTGTTCACCATGTATAAGTAAATTACCAAACCAAAGTGTATCAAAAAGTTCTTTTTTTGCTGCCCATCGCATATGATTATTTTGTACCGCTTCAAGCCCTATGATATCTACGATGCCTTGATGGTTCATGACATACATATCTGCAGATTTGTCTAGCTTACCTTTTTTAAGAGCTATTCCACCCATCATCCAAAGTGTAAGACTATTGATATGATGGACTATGGTGCTTTTGTGTTTACCAAAAAGCATCAATGCAGGTATCATGAGTACTGCAGTGTTAAATGAGATGACAAAAGCACCCCAGTAAAACCTAATTGTTGCAAATATTTTCATTTTTTATCCACCCGATGATCCCTTCTTTGTATTCTATTTTATGGTAGCCTTCACGTTTTCCTAAAAGAGCTGTTTCTAATTGTTCTTCTATTTTACAACTTATGGTACTTGTTGAAGTTGGTAGTATGTAAAGTGGAGCACCTTGTGAGATACATATCTTTTTATGAGGGATATATAAGGTCAAAAGAGTGATGATAGCTATCACCGCAAGCACAAGGTAAAAGAAATCTCTTCTAAATATAAACATTAAGAGAAAGAAGCCCGCAAGTGTCATAAGCGTATATTTCTTCAATTTTTCAAAGTTGTCTTCTTTGGGGTTTAAGTCTGACTGTGCTGTGACACTAGCATCTTCAACCACTACAGGGACTTCTAAAAATACATATTGTTTTTTAATGGTGTTAAAATAGGTAAACTTCAATTTTTTAGTTTCAACAGGGAGTATGACATAAAATTCTGCTTCTACTTTTGCAAAATCACGTTTAATATTCTCTGTGTTTGACTCTTGAACATCATTGAGGTACATATCTTCTATATTTGCTTCAAAGGCTTCAAGTGTAAGTGTAACAATATGATTTGTTTCATCATAGTTTGAGACTTGAGAATTTTTTATTTTCATATCAGCAGCAAGTACATGTGAAAAATCTTTACGTTTTTTTAATTGCTTGATGCGTATATTGCGTGGTTCAAGCGTAAGCTGTGCATCTTTTGTGTTTATAATGAGGCTAGGTATCTTGATGTCTTTTGTTTCTGCTTGAAAATAAAATGTATAAAAACTATCATTACCATTTCGTACAATGAGTGGTTCTTTGTAGATGGTTGACATATTACTCGATGTATCAAAAGTAAAACTTGGGTTTGCATGGGGTTCTTCTCCTATAGCTATGACCGTGACAGGGAAAAGTTGATTTTCATACACTGTTTTTGGAACATAGGAGTATTTGTACTCTGTTTGTGCAGTAAGTAGGGTAGTAAAAAGAAGTGCAAACCCTAAGTAAAGATAAACTGCACGTAAGCGTATCATGAAGCGTCAAAACCTTTGAGCATACGTATGCCATCAACTGAGCCTAGTATGGCTTCTAATGCACGCTCAGGATGTGGCATAAGACCAAATACATTTTTATTTTCATTACACACACCCGCGATGGAAGTAACCGAACCATTGACCACGACAGGTTTGCCATCACTGTCTGAATAACGTAGCAATATCTGCTCATTGGCTTCAAGTTTTTTAAAACCAGCATCATCGATGTAGTAGTTACCATCAGCATGGGCTATGGGGATGTTAAGTACTTCACCTTTTTCACACTGGTTTAAAAAGGCGTTGTTACTGTTTATGACACAAAGGTTTTGGTGTTTAGAGATGAAGTGTAGGTTATTGTTACGTTTTAAGGCACCAGGTAGTAGACCAGCTTCTGTAAGGATTTGGAAACCATTACAGATACCTAAAACTTTTCCACCATCGTTAGCGTAGCTAGTAACCGCTTTCATGACAGGAGAAAAACGTGCGATAGACCCAGAGCGTAAGTAGTCACCATAAGAGAACCCACCAGGGACGACCACTAAGTCTATGTCTTTTGGTAAGGTTTCATCTTCATGCCATACAAGCTGGGTTGTATGACCTAATTTTTCAAAAGCATACTGGGTGTCAAACTCACAGTTTGTCCCTGGAAATCGTAATACTGCTACTTTCATTAATCTATCTCTATCGTGTAGTCTTCGATGACTGTGTTTGCTAAGAGTGTTTCACACATCTCTTTTACTTCAGCCTCAGCTTTAGTTTTATCGTCAGTATCAAGTTGAATAATGATTTGTTTTCCTATGCGTACATCAGATACGCCAGTAAAACCTAAAGAGTCTATTGCATGGTGTGCTGCTTTTCCTTGTGGGTCTAAGACCCCTTCTTTTAAAAATACGTTTACGATTGCCTGCATGATTACTTCTCTCCCAAAATTCTATTTAATACTTCTTCATAAGCTACTTTAAGCCCACCTAAGCCTTGTCTAAATCTATCTTTATCCATACTTTCCCCACTTTCAGAGTCCCATAGTCTAAAGTTATCAGGACTAAGTTCATCTATGAGGATGATGTTACCGTTACTGTCTCTACCAAACTCTAGTTTGAAGTCAACAAGTGTAAGGTTACGCTGAGCATAAAATGCTTGGAGTAAGTCATTTATCTTTCTTGCCATGTATCGGATGTAGTCAAGTTCAGACTCATTTTCCACAAGGTTGAGTATGAGACAATGCTGGTCATTGAGTTTAGGGTCACCTAGCTCATCATTTTTGTAGTCAAATTCTACTAAGGTAAAAGGAAGTTTCGTTCCATCTTCTATGCCTAAGTTTCTTGTCAGTGAACCCGTAGCGATATTTCTAACAATAACCTCGATGAGAATTACATCCGCACGTTTGTGTAACATATGGTTTTCATCTAACATCTCTACAAAGTGAGAAGGGATACCTTTACTGCTTAGATACTCAAACAAGGCTGCCGATATCTTGTTGTTTAACTCACCTTTACCTGCTTCTGAAGATTTTTTTTCACCGTTGAAGGCTGTTAAATCGTCTTTAAACTCCGATATATAAAGCTCGCTATCTTCTGTAGACCAAATTTTCTTTGCTTTGCCCTCATAAACGAGATCTTTTTTCATCTCTTGACCTCTTGTCATCAATGTCTTCCTTTGTTTGTAATGATTAATGCTTTCAATATATCTACTGCAGATTTTAACTGAGCATCTTTGTAGAGTTGTTTTTCTGTGATGATAGTATCATCTACTTTCGTGGCATTGTTCTCAGTTGAAGCGTTTGCATCTTCTACTTTAGTACTGTTAGCATCTATTTTTTCTAGTTCGCTCTCTAGGTGTTTTTTGAGGTCACTCTCTTTAATCATTAGAGGGTCTTCTTTGATCGCTATCTCCCCTAAGTGAACAGTGATGTCAGGTGTGACACCCAGTGCTTGTATGGTGCGACCTGATGGTAGGTAGTAACGTGCAACTGTAAGTTTGAGAGCTTCTTCTTTACCTATTGGCATGACGACTTGAACTGAGCCTTTACCAAATGTTTTTTCCCCTACAACGATGGTACGGTTAAAGTCTTGTAAGGCACCAGAGACGATCTCTGATGCGGATGCTGAACCACCATTTATCAATGTGACTATTGGCGTGTTGGTATCTGAGTCTTTTTCATGCGCAGAGTAGTTTAGGTTTTCTGTTTTTACTTTACCTTTTTGACGCACGATGACACCTTTGTCTACAAAAAGGTCTACCAGACCCACAGCTTGGTCTAGTAGTCCACCAGGATTGTTTCTTAGATCTAAGATGATTCCTTTGGTGTTGTTATGCTCTGCTATGGCTTCTTTGACACCTTTGACTACTTTTTGGTCAAAAGATGTAACATGCACATAAAGGATGTTGTCCTCTATCTTTTTAGCATAGACAGATTGGATCTTGATGATGTCTCTGGTGATTTTAATTTTAAGGGGTTTAGGCTCTTTTTTCCTAATGATAGTTAAGACCAAAGATGTTTTAGGTTTGCCACGCATCAGCTTCACAGACTCATCAATGTTCATACCAATAGTTGCTTGATCGTTGATTTTTAAGATGATGTCACCAGACTTGATCCCCGCTTTATATGCAGGTGTATCTTTGATTGGAGCAATAACAGTCAAGGCTCCATCTTTCATGCCTATAGAGATACCTAGCCCACCAAACTCACCTTTGGTTTGTACAGTGAGGTCTTTAAATGACTTAGTGTCCATAAAAGTTGAGTGGGCATCAAGGTTTGTCATCAGTCCTTTAAGTGCTTTATCTACAAGTGACGTGGTATTGATATCATCCACATATTGACTCTCTATGAGGTTAAGAATTTGCGTAAACTTTATGTAAGCTTCTAGCTTTTCTTTCGCTGTTGAGGGTTGAAATTTTGTAGTGTTACTGTCTTTTGCCTGTGCAAAAGAACCAAATAAATAGGCAGCAGTAAGCGTAGACATAAGTCCTGCAAGTATAATTTTTTTACTTTTTTTAATCATAGTAAGTTATCTCTCCAAATTGGTTTATAATTTTAGTTAAAAACATCTAAGAAGTTGCTTTTACGACACTATAGCTAGGGAAAGTTAATGGTAATTGCTTTAGAAGCTTTTTTTATATTGTTTTTAAACGCTTGATAGGTATTTGTATCTTTTGTATTTGCGTAACAGAGTACCTCATAGAGCCTGTCGACATTTCTAAGTGCTTTATTTTCTGGATAATTCGCACTGACACGAAGTAAAAATTGATGCATACTCTCTTCTTTGTGCTTCAAATAACCTTCTTTTTTGAGTACACTAAGTAAAGGCTGAAGCATCGCTAAAGCTTCAGAACTGTATCTAGGTCGTCTGAAGTAGGCTATGACTAAAAAACTTCCTATCACTAAAAGTATGAAACTTGCAACAAAGCCAAAGACAAAGGATGGGTTTTTCTTTGCGTACTCAAGTAGTTGAAGTTGCCTTACGTGGGAGTAATAGAGTATCCATGTCTCGATGTTGTATTTGGTATACATGAGGTAGAGATTTGTTTTTTGTAACAAGGGATTTTTCTCTCCACTTGCTTGCACAGAGGCTGCTTGGGCTATGCTGCCAAAGTCTATACTACTAGCTGTAGCGGTGGTTTCATATCGTACCCATTTCCCTTCTATATAAAGTTCTGCCCATGCGTGGGCATCTTTTTCTTTTATGGCAAGGTAGTTTTTGAGACTTTCAGATTTGTCAGATTTATAACCTGTGACGATACGCGCAGGTATACCAAGCATACGAGCCATAGTGACAAAGGAAGAAGCAAAGTGTACGCAGTATCCACGTTTTTTATCGAAAAGAAATGAGTCGGTACTGTGGTTGATATCAAGGGCGTCAGGTTTGAGGGTGTAGGTGAGAGACTGTGCTTTAAACAGTGCCATGAGCTTATCTACTTTCTCTTTAGTGGAGCTACTCTTTTTAAGTATGGTTTGTGCTAGCTCATAGCTTTGTGGGTTTTGTTGTGCATCAAAGAAGGTTGAGATTTTATAGGTGACATTATCGAGTGTTTCAGTATAAGAGGGGCTAAGTGAAGAGATGGCAGCATAATGTACTGGCTCTTCTATATTTTTTTCTACGGTAGATATGAGGTCACGGTCTAGTGTAGCGTTCTCTACTGAACGTTTAGGCATATCTAAAAGGTAGAGCCATTTTTTGTTTGTAGGGTAGAGTGTTACTTTGTATCTTATCTCTTTACCTTGTGTAGGGTAGTAGAGCTTCTCTTTACGTTTTGCATACTTAGGCAAGGCTTCCCAATGGTCTTTTTTGTCTACATAGAGAACACTACCTCTAAAGTAAAGTGTATTTGCAGGGGGTATTTCCTCTTCAAATCCTACCTCCATCACGATACGATCAGAGGGAACAATCAAGGCATTACCATCTAAATACATCGTGCCATCATGTCCCATACGTTTGATGCTCTCACCCTTAAACCCATAGCTAGCATGTTCAAAAGAGATACGAGGAAAAAAGATAAACAGCACCACAACCCAAGGTAGGGAGTACATAAACATCACCATACTGTTTTTAAACGCTTCGTGGATATCACCCTGCATACGCCCAGAGAGTATCATCCATAAAAGGACAAAGACTTCAAATAGCACATACATAAGCATCATGATGCCATGATAAAAGAACAAAGAGAGTGCTAAAAACAAAAAGGGGGAGATGAGTAGATAAAAGTTTATCTTTCGTGTGAGTCTTTGGAGTGAAACCACAATAAGAAGTACATAAACCAACAGCTCTAAAAAAAGTTTAAGACGTGACAATCCTGAAAATGAAAATGCACCATATAAAGAGAGATACAGGGCAATACCACCTAAGATAAAGATAGAAAATAAAAGTATGTCACTTGCAGGTGTGCGTTTGAAAAAAAGTATCGCCAATACAATTATACTAAATAATATCATGGGTACTTTTAGCATGACTATTAATGGCAGAAGCACGACTATATAGGCAAAGTCAAGGAGTGCAAGTTCAGAAAGTTTAGTATCTTGCAAGTGCTTCAAGAATCTCATCTATACTCTCCTTTTGTGGACTTAGTCTCTGTTTTGGTAGTTCTACAATAAACGGGAGTCTTTGCTTTTCACAAGCGAGTACCCACAAGGTGAGTTGGGAAAGACGACTCTCTGTATCACCTTTCATATTATTAAATATAAAAACAAGGTTTGCCACTTCTGTTTCTTTAGAAAAACGCTTGACTGACATCTCCCCTTTGGCTATAGATGCCCAGTGTAGATGGGATATTTTTTGTGAACCATCATAGGTACTCAAGCCATCAAACTCTTTCTCTTCACCTATGTGTGTCTCTTGTATGCTTATAAACTGTTCTAAAGAGATACCTTTAGGTTCTGGGTATGCTATCCCTGTATAGGTTTTATCTATGGGTTTGGTAAGTCGGGCAGTTGAAAGTGGGTATTTACTCTCTAGGTAACAATTGGCATAGGTAAAAACACCTCTTTTTGTAGGGGTATACTCTAATGCAAGATGTTCAGTACTCTCCCCTTTAATATACGGTATCTCTACAGATGTACCATCTTCTCCATAGAGCAGTATCGCCCATGAAGTATTTGTAGACTTATTTTCTATGCTTAAACGAAGCAAGGAGGGCTTCTGTACGAAAAAACGTCCTTGTTTTGCAAAGTGTGCATCTAGGTTACCAAGGTTCAATACTCCCAAAGGGCCAGCAGAAAAAGCAAATGAAAAAACAAAAAAAAGTGTAATATAGACCAGATTAAAATCATGCATATAGGCTTCCATAAAAAGCCCAAAAAGCATGACCACAACTACCAAAGAAAAAACAGTAGCGTGTTGCTTGATACTTCTATGTATCTGGATGAATGTTTGTAAAGATTTCATGTTCTATGCGTTTTACTGTAGTTGTACCCTCTATAAAACGTAAACGATGCACACAAACGATACCTGTTACCATCTGCACATCATCGGGTGTTGCGTAGTTACGCCCTTGTAGCATAGCCCAAGACTTTATCATGGCGGTTAGGGCTAAAGCACCACGTGTAGAAAGACCATATTCAAAAAGCCCACTTTCACGGGTAAAAGTAATGATATTGAGTAAAAAGTCAAGCAGTGTATCACTTAGTGTTACTTCTGAGGCTTGTTGCATATAGTTTTCTATTTGAGTTAGTGTGAGTAATGCTTCTGTTTGTATATGTTGATGAGAAGTTTCACCCTTTAGAATGTCACGTTCTGAGGCTTTATCGGGGTAACCTATGCCAAAAGAACACATAAAACGGTCTAGCTGAGAAGAGGGTAAAGGAAACGTACCTACCTCTTCATGTGGATTTTGTGTTGCCATCACAAAGAAAGGTTGTTTTAGCGTATACGCCTCAGTATCTATAGTAACGACTGCTTCTTCCATAGCCTGAAGTAGGGCAGACTGTGTTTTAGGCATGGAACGGTTTATCTCATCTGCAAGCAAAAAAGAGGTGAAGATAGGACCTTTTTTAAAAATAAATTGTCCCTCTTTTTGATTGTAGTAGTTAATACCTAATATATCGGAAGGTAGCATATCGGAAGTAAACTGTATGCGTCCAAAATCAAGACCAAGTACTTGTGAAAGGTGTTTAGCAAGTGTAGTCTTACCCACCCCTGGTATATCCTCTAAAAGTAAATGTCCTCTAGCAAAAAAAGTAGCAACACTCAATGCTATCGTTTCTCTCTTCCCAATAAGGTGTCTCTCAATGGCATCGATGATAGGCGTAAATTCTGGGGATATTGTGTAATTCATAGGCGTATAGTAGCGTAAGTTTTATGTGATATTTCTGTAGGCATAAATTTATAATTTATAAAAAACACTAAATAAACTTGACAACAAGTGACTCAATGTTGTATAATATCTTTAGAAATTGACAAATAAAGGAGATATCACATGAATATCTTAGAAAAATTAACCAACCAAATGCAAGGAACCATCGAGTCTGGTGTTTCACTTGCTTTACATAACAAAAATCAAGAAGTAGAGCCTGTACATCTCATCTGGGCGTTGCTCACCAATTCTGGAAGTATCTTACATCAAGCACTCAACAAAATGAATATTGATAAAGCAGCCATAGAGTTAGAGACAAAATCTTTGGCAAATAAATTGCCACAGGTTTCGACTGTAACCAAAGAGAATATCAAACTAGGGCAAAACCTTGTGCGTACCCTGCAAAATGCAGAAGGAGTAATGACAGCACAAGGTGACCAATACCTCGCAGTGGATGCATGGCTTTTAGCAAATGTAAGTGAGCCTTTCATTAAAGAGACATTAGGTAAGTATGTAGACATCTCTGAGTTAAAAAAGACTTTAGAGAGCATAAGAGGTGGAAAGCAGATAGACTCACAGTCTGGAGATGAAACACTTGAAGTACTAGCACAGTACGCAGATGACTTAAACCAAAAAGCCTTAGATGGTAAGCTTGACCCTGTCATAGGACGTGATGAGGAGGTGCAACGTATGATGCAAATTCTCATTCGTAAGACAAAAAACAACCCTATACTTATAGGTGAACCTGGGACAGGTAAAACGGCTATTGTAGAGGGTCTTGCACAACGCATCGTTAACAAAGAAGTACCATTGAGTCTTCAAAACATGCGTGTGATGAGCTTAGATATGAACAGACTCATCGCAGGAGCAAAGTATAGAGGTGAGTTTGAAGACAGACTCAAAGCAGTCATAGATGAAGTCAAAGAGTCAGCCAATATCATCTTGTTTATAGATGAGATTCATACCATTGTAGGTGCTGGAGCATCTGAGGGTGGTAATGATGCAGCAAACATCTTGAAGCCAGCACTTGCACGTGGTGAGTTACATACCATAGGGGCTACGACACTCAAAGAGTATAGAAAGTACTTTGAAAAAGACACTGCCTTACAACGTCGTTTCCAGCCTGTGAAAGTAGATGAACCTAGCATAAATGAAGCCCTGCAAATACTTAGAGGGATTAAAGACAAGCTAGAAGCACACCATAATGTAAATATCACCGATGCTGCACTCATCGCCGCGGCAAAGCTATCAGATAGATATATTACAGATAGATTTTTGCCAGATAAGGCTATTGATCTTATTGATGAAGCAGCAGCTGAACTCAAGATGCAAATAGAGTCTGAACCAACTGAACTTGCAAAAGCTAAACGTGAGATAAGTACGCTTCAGGTAGAAAAAGAAGCACTTAAGATGGAAGTGACAGAAAAGAACACTGCACGTCTTGAAGAGATAGAAAAAGAGCTTGCAGACCTTGAAGAGAAACGTGTCTCCTTACAAAACCAATTTGATATGGAAAAAGATGTCTTTAACCAAATTGCAGAGATAAAAACAACGATTGACTCTTTACGTACGCAAGCTGAAGCGGCAAAACGTTCAGGTGACTTTAACAAAGCTGCGGAGATAGAGTATGGACAAATACCTGCAGAAGAAGAAAAACTCAAAGAACTTGAGGACAAATGGACACAAATGATGTCTGAGGGTACGTTACTTAAAAACTCGGTAGATGAAGAGATGATAGCAAGTATCGTTAGCCGTTGGACAGGTATCTCAGTCTCGAAAATGCTCCAAGGTGAAAAAGAGAAAATCTTAGCCATTGAAAGCATCTTGCGTGAAGAGGTAGTCGGTCAAGATGAAGCACTAAAAGCTGTAGCACGTGCCATCAAACGTAATAAAGCAGGGCTTAGTGACACCAACAGACCTATTGGTAGTTTTATGTTTTTGGGGCCAACTGGTGTGGGTAAAACTCAGGTGGCGAAGACATTAGCGAAGTTCTTGTTTGACACAGAAAAGGCTCTCATTCGTATAGATATGTCTGAGTATATGGAGAAACACGCGGCTTCACGTCTAGTAGGTGCACCTCCAGGGTATGTTGGCTATGATGAAGGTGGACAGCTCACTGAAGCAGTAAGAAGAAAACCGTACTCAGTGGTACTCTTTGATGAGATAGAAAAAGCCCACCCAGATGTGTTTAACACACTCTTGCAAGTATTAGATGATGGACGCTTGACTGACAACAAAGGTGTGACAGTAGATTTTAAAAATACTATTATCATTATGACTTCTAATATCGCGTCAGATAAGATTATGGAGATTACAGATAAAGAAGAGCGTAGAATCGCGGTGAATGATGAACTCAAACGTAATTTTAAGCCAGAGTTCTTAAACCGTTTAGATGAACAAGTTATCTTTAATCCATTGGATTTAGAAGCTATTACACGTATTGTAGATATCTTATTTAAAGATATTCAGAAAAAATTGGCTGAACGTGACATCACTATAAGCTTAACAGATAATGCAAAAGCTTACATAGCAGAAGCAGGGTTTGACCCAGTCTATGGTGCTAGACCACTTAAACGTGCCCTGTACGAAGTGGTAGAAGACCGACTTGCTGAGCTGATACTCGAAGACAAAGTAGTAGAAGGTTCAAATGTAAGTTTTGATGTGGTAGATGGTGAGATAAGGGTAGATATAAATTAACGTAGTACCTTACACTTTGTAAGGTACTTGACAATGGAAGGAAGTTTAGGAGGTTATTTATTTTCTGATGCTTTTTTCTCCTCTTCTCTCTTTTGTTCTTCTTCTGCTGCTTGCTTTGCAGCTTCTATAGCTTGGCTTTCTTGGTTACTTGTACTTGGAGTAACTGCTTCAACTGCTTTTTCAATCGCGTTGTTTACTGTATCCATTGTATCATTTGCTTGTACCGAAAGTGTTGTCATCGCTATTGCAGCGATTAAAATCATGATGTTTTTCATCTTGTATCCTTTGGAATTTTTTGTTTCGAAACAGTATTCGAACAAGTGAAGTATAGAAAAAGTGTGTGACTTGTTCCTTACCTCAAACTTACCAAAGTGTTACCTTTTCATATCATCAATAAGTATTACTGTAATGCTTTGTTAAAAAAGCATTAAGTTGGTTGGCAAAGGCATGGGCATCTTTTTGCCCAAAGGCTTTTGGTCCGCCGGTTATCTCTCCACTTTCACGTATACTCTCCATAAGGTTACGCATAGCAAGGTACTGTTTGATGTTATCTACAGAGTAAAGTTCCCCTCTATGGTCTATAGCGTGGGCATTTTTACTTATGATACGGTCTGCTAGGGGTATGTCTGCTGTGATAACCAAGTCACCTTCTTTACACAACGCTACGATGTGATGGTCAGCCTCATCTGCACCTTGATCAACTATAATGTAGTCGATATAGCTAGAATTTCCAATATGTATCTTTTTGTTTGCTATGACTTTTGTGGAGAGAGATAGCCTTTCTATGCTTCTTAAAACGATAGGTTTAAGTAAATTAGGGAAGGCATCGCCATCTATGAACAGTGTCACTTGACATACTCTTTTACACGACCCACTTCACCAGAACTCAAACGTACTTTGATGCCATGAGGATGGGTAGGGGAGGAAGTGAGTATTTTTTGTACTTTTCCATAAGTTATGTAGCCTGAACCTTGGTCTTCTTTGAGAACGATACCTACGTTCATACCATATTTTATTTCAGAGCGTTTTTGACCCTCAGCCATGTTACTTCTTTGCTTCGTAGTTTAGTACTTTTTTTACTGTGTCAACTGAACAGAAAAAGAGTGCATCAAAAATGGGATTAAGTTTCGTTTTGTTCTCATCTATGATATCAAAAGCCTGAAAGAAAAAACCTGAACCATCACTAGGGTCTGCAGGTTTTACTTGAAAGACGATAGGTTTAAGTGTACGTACAACATTGAGTATCTTTTTGTAGTTCTTTTCATCTTTTTTAGGTAGTAAGTTATCTTGTGTACTCTCATTTTTACGAGCTTTGAGTAGAAGTTGCAATTTGTCATTAAAAATGGCTTTGTTCCATGTGATGGAACCTACTACAATGTTGTAAGACATTTGTCCAGAAACAAGTGGATGAGGCTTGGTTTCACGTATAGCTTCTAAAAGGAGTAGAAAAAAGTTTTTTCCACCAAAACTATTGGCACATTCGAGGAGTTTGAGATGATGAAGTTGTTTTTCTTCATCGCTTAGGGTATTAAAGTCGCACATGAGGGTATCTTTTTGTTAATTTTTCAACATTATAGCTTAAACTTTTAGATAGCCCAATATTAATGAAGTTGTTATATAATTATAATTATTATAATTTTAGGGTGGAAGATAAATTGAGTAAAGTTGAAGAAGTGGACAGAGAATATGATGCATTATCATATGCACGCTATGAAGAGATAGACAAAGAGCAGTTAGAAAAAGATATTGATGCGATAAAAGAGACAATGAAACCTGTAGATGAAGAAGATTTTCAACATCTACTAAAGATGGAACGTTGGGGACGCATCGCTACGTTTTCAGGGTATGGGCTTATTTTGTTACTTGCTATTATAGGTCTGTTTACTGAAGTAGGTTCTTTGTTATTTTGGTCTATTGGGCTGATGGCTGCACTCCTTATAAGTACAGGAAATGTGTCTCGTTGGGCCAATGTAACACACCCCATACTTCATGGAGGTTATGATAAAGTACCCAATATACCAGAACGATATACACGTAAACGCTACGCCAAAGGTTCGCGTCGTTTTGTAGACTGGCTAGACTGGATAAAACCAGATGCTTGGGCATACGAACATAACATCATGCACCATTATCACCTAGGTGAAGATGAAGATCCTGATAATGTCGAAAAAAATTTACAGTGGCTTATACAGTCTAAAACTCCCATGTTTCTTCGCTATGTGATAGTCTATGCTTTTGCAGGCATGTGGAAGTTTCTCTACTATGCACCCAATACATTGATGATACTAGAAAACAAAAAACGTAAAGAACAAGACCGTCTTGAAGTAAAAGATTACGAAATTGACCCTAGAACAAAAAATGGCTTAGAGTTGTGGATGGAGTACTACTTGCCTTATGCGATTATTAAGTTTATCGTCTTTCCTTTGCTTTTCTTGCCTTTTGGCTTAAGTGCGGTTATCAATGCCTTGATTATTTTACTTCTTGCTGAGTTCTTTGCAAACTTGCACTCATTTTTGGTCATTGTACCTAACCACTCTGCTGAAGATATCTATATGTTTTCAGAGCCTAGTAAAAGTCAAGGGGAGTTCTACCTAAGACAGATTATGGGTTCAGTTAACTATAACACAGGCTCAGACTTTATAGACTTCATGCATGGTTTTTTAAATTACCAAATCGAACACCACCTTTTCCCAAACATGCCACTAAGTTACTACCAAAAGATGCAACCTATCGTCAAAGATATCTGTAAAAAACATAACTTAGAGTACAGACAAGAGTCCGTGTTTAAGCGTGCATTGATGACTATTGACCTTATGGTAGGAAAGACCAAACTGTTACGTGTAGAAGGTATTTAAGCTTATGAGTACGAAGGAGAGACTCTCTCGAATAGATGACATCCTCACACGTAAACAACCCACACTTAAAATTATGCTCGAAAATGTGCATAATTCACAAAACCTCTCAACCATTATCCGTACTGCAGATGCTGTTGGTATCTTAGATATCTACTACTCATCCAAAGATAATGAAACCCTACGGATACACAAAACCATCACCCAAGGGACTCACAGGTGGACACATAGACATCGCATTGAAGATAGATATACTGTCACATTTTTAAAAGAGAAGAAAAAAGAGGGCTATCAGGTGCTAGTCACTCACCTAGAAGAACGTGCCATATCGTTTAGAGACGTAGACTATACCAAGCCCACTCTCATTGTAATGGGCAACGAAAAAGAAGGGGTAAGTACAGAAGTTATCGCAGAAGCCACGGATGTGATTGTTATCCCCATGCAGGGTATGGTACAAAGTTTAAACGTCTCAGTTGCAACGGCTCTCATACTCTACGAGGCACAACGACAGCGAGAAAATGCGGGTTTATATGCTAGACCTCAATTAAGCCTAGAAAAAAGAGAAAGTATCAAAGCTGACTGGATCTACCGTGACACTATAGCTCGTAGGAGTAAAGGCGAGATAGCCTTAGAGTTTAAAGAAGAAGTGATACGTTTCGTTTAAAATTAATAGCCTTGCATCTCACCTTCTAGGTAGGTAAGTGATGCTTTTAGGGCTTCTAGCACAGAGATGTTGTTATGTTCAAGTTTTTCCTCTGCTAAGATACGTAGTTTTTCAAGATAGAGGGCTAAAAGTGTTTCATCGTTCATGGAGTATGCCTTTAAGTCTGTCATAAAATATATTAAAAGAGGGCAGACTTAAAGTTGTTTCCCTCCGTTTTGTCCCCCACATAGGTTCAGGGTAGTAGCTGTCTTCTTCAAATCTAGCCATGATATGCCAATGTACATGGGGCATATAGTTTCCAAAAGATGCGATGTTAATCTTTGTAGGATTGAAGTAGTTTAGCATCTCTTTTTCAATGACATCAAGAAGATCGTAAATCTCTATACGTAAATCTCTTGGTACATCACTCATCTCTTTATACGTTTTTTGCGTAAATATTTTTAGCCAAGGTATTTCAGCATTTTCTATTTCTATTTTAATGTGTTTATTTTCATAGAGTATTGACATTAACGTATTCTTTTAATGTTTTTATTACCCAATTTATAGATGCTTGATGCCTGCCCATTTTTGTTTAGGGGTTCTATGACGATGTCAGCTGACTCTTTTGCAAAGGTTTCATCATACGCTTCACCACTAAGGTTTGCAGAACTAGTATATGCCCATGTGAGACGGTTAAGTAGTAAAAGATGATGTCTATCATAGACAACTCTATACGAATGCCCATTTGGCAAGATAAAGGTCGTCTTTTTAGCTCTACGTACTCTGTTTTTATGTACAGATGGTACACGTGAAAATGTTTTGAGTGTTGCAAGTGAATTGACAGCTTTAATATAATGCTTATGAGGTGGACGTTGTTTAATTTCGCTAAGTCTTTGTGCACTTTGTGAAACAAATCCTATAGTAGTGTCAGTTTGTGTTAAAAATACTTTGTTTGTGAGCATATGAAGTATGAGTCTCTTTTTATTATATTCTATTGTATTTTAGTGTAATTGTCAATATTAATAAGACTTACGTTATAACAGGTTTTTATAATATTAAAACTATTGGATATATATGCAAACAGATAAAATAACCCGTGAAAATGTACGCATGTTCGTGATGAACTTTTATGTCAAAATTTTTAAAGATGACATAGTAGGACCATTTTTTATAGAAAAACTTGGCGATGACATGTCTAACGAACACTGGAAAGAACACTTAGAAATCATTGTAGGGTTTTGGATATCTTTGGCTTTTGGCTCACCTAAGTACTCTAGACAACTTTTCTTACCACATACACAACTAGGTGATGTAAAACGAGAAACATTTGAACAGTGGTTAAAACTTTTTGGAGAGACGTTAGATGAAACATATGTACCTAAAGTGGCAAACCTCTTTAAAGAGAGAGCCACTATCATTGCAGGAAATTTTATGCGTAATTTAGGATTGGCATAATTTTATATATGTTTCCTTTATAATATGTTATACTTTTAAAGAAATCGAAGTATAAACAGTTAGGGGTGTTATATCTTGATAAATATATAAAGAGAGATACCTATGATGAAACTCATCGCCCCTTTACTTTTCACAGTGCTACTTATGTCAAAAAATACTCCCAGTTTAAATGAACAACTTCATGCTATAGATGCAGAACAAACAGATATGTTTTCAGATTTTACTAAAATAAAGAAAAAACGTGAACTGGCAGAACTCAAAGCTAAAAAAATTGCAAAAGCAAAACGTATTGAAGATGAAAAATTGAAGCAAATACAATTGGAAAAAGAAAAAGCTGAAGTTAAAAAACGAGAACATGAACTTAAAAAAGAACGTGAAATCATCTTACTTGAAGAGCAAAAGAGAATTGAATCTGAAAAAATTGAGACAGAAAAACGAATGCAGGTACTAGAGAAAAAGAAAAATATACAACAACGATATATAAAAGAAAAAAAATTAAAAAGAAATAAAGCAAGAAAAAAAGCTGTTACTAAAAAAAGAGTAGTAAAGAAGAAAATAGCTCAATATAAAAAGGGAATAGCTAAAAAGAAAAAACTTCAAAAAAATAAAACCAATGTAGAAACGACAGTTATAAAAAGAGTTAAAAAGCCTTCAGCACTGGAAACATTAAATGCTTTGTTGAATGAATAGGTAAAATATATACATTACAATTCCTTTATCTAAATTTTTTCTCTTTTGGTTATAATCTTCTCATTACTTAGAAGGAACTAAAATGGATGAATCAATCAATGTACTTGGAGAACCATTAGAGCCATGTAGTCTTAAACCGCTTACAGGATTTCATAGAGATGGTTCCTGTAATACAGGTAAACACAACCCTGCAGTACATGCAGTATGCATTTACGCAACTCAAGCGTTTTTAGACTATAGTAAAAAAGTTGGAAATGACCTCTCAACGCCCATGCCACAGTACAACTTTGCAGGTGTACAACCTGGACAGAGTTGGTGCTTGGGTGGGCACTCTTTTGTGAAAGCAGTCCACGATGGTATGGCACCCAAAATATTTATACATGCTACACATATGAAGATGCTAGAACTTATAGACCTGGAAACCTTAAAAAAGTATGCGATAGATCTTTAATCAGATTTCATCGACTAAGGTAAGTTCATACACCCATTGATGTAAGTCGAGCATATCTTCATAGACTTTAAAATTACGATCAATGATTTTTGCCGAATGAAACACTTTGTCTGGTTTGAAGGTTTTAAATGCATACATCGACCCAAACTTAGCCAAATAGGCATAAGGTTCATCTGCATGCTCTTCATAACCTCGTGGAAACTTCTTATATTTAGGCTCTACTATCTCGTAGCCTTTTTCTTTTAGGGTTTCAAGTATCTTATGTAGCTCTTTACGCTTGTGTTTGTTTTTGATGTACTCTCTATAGGTGGCAAGAAGAGGTGGCTTGAAGTTACGTATACCTGTAGCCACAAAAACTTCAAAAGGATCATAATGCATATAAAAAGAGGCACTTTGCATTCTGTGCGTAGCACCTTGCCAAAAGATGAGTCCTATACGCTCTTTGATGGGGTCAAGTCTATGAAACCTAGCATCGCGGTAGATGCGAAAGAGTGATTTGTTGACCTTTGGTATGGCATGTATGTTAGGTACAAGTATCTGTAAATACTCACCCATCTCTTCTACATAGGTTTTGTTTGGGGTGACGATGTACTTTTCATACTCCTCTTTATGCTCATTAAGCCACTCTTTGGAGTTGTTGATAATGATGTTAGAGAGGAAGTCTAGTCCTTCTTTAGGAAAGCCGTGAAAATTCATGAAATACCTTTTATTTTTTGCCAGAGGAGTCCTACAAGTTCGTACCAAAGTATATGTGTCTTATGTAATGCATCTTGATCAAACAATGTGAAATAGTGAGGATGTTTTATTTGTGCCAAATGGTTGGTAGGAGCAGGTATAGGCGTAAGCCCTTCATGTTTGAAAAATCTCATCGCACGTTTCATATGTGAAGCAGAGGTCACAAGGCTAAAGGGTGCATCTCCTATGTATTTTTTAGCAGCTTGTGCCTCTTCTTGGGTATCTTTAGCGAGTGCTTCAAGATGGAGTTTCTCTTTTTTTACGCCAAGTGCAAGTGCAAGCCTCTCTTGCATCACTGCATGAGATGTAGGGTCATAGAGACCACTGTATCCTGAGACGATGATGGTAGGTTGCTCATCTAGCTGTCTGTAAAGGCGTATGGCTTCATTGAGTCTGACCGAGGAGATTTCGTTGACTTGAGAGGTAATGGGGTGAGCGTTGTCTGTGTGGTGTGCATTGCCCAAGACATAGATGTATGGTATGTTTTTGGGTGCAGTGTGCAGTGCAGGGTAGCTGTTTTCATAGCTATAAAGTAGTGCATTAGCCAAAGGAGGATAAGAGATAAGAAAAAGCCACACAAGGCTTAGACTCAAAGCTGTTTTCGCTCTGCTATATGTACCTCTAAACAGCCATACCAAGCCCAAAATAAAAAGCAACATACCCAAAGAAAAGGGCATGATGAACATCGTGATGATTTTTTTAAGCAGAAAGGTAAATTCCATCTAGTCTACACGTCTGCTTTCATCGGCTCCTAACTCCATAACCTTCCAAGGTAGCCCTTGCACCATAAGTTCATCCATAAAAGGGTCTGGGTCGAACTCTTCCATGTTAAAGACACCTTTGCCTTGCCACTTGCCCTCTAACATGAGTTTGGCTCCTATCATGGCTGGTACGCCTGTGGTGTAGCTCACCCCTTGGCTCATGACTTCTTGGTAACACTTCTCATGGTCTGAGACTTGATAGATATAGACGGTTTTTTCTACACCATCTTTCATACCTTTGGCAAATATACCGATGTTTGTTTTTCCCTTGGTTCTAGGTCCTAAAGAAGCAGGGTCAGGTAGTAGGGTGGCTAAGAACTCCATAGGGACTATCTTCATGCCTTTATGTTCTACCTCCTTGATGCCTAGCATCCCCACATTTTCTAAACACTTCATATGTGTCAGATAGCTCTCACCAAAGGTCATAAAAAAGCGTATACGTTTAAGCCCTTTGATGTGCTTGACTAAGCTTTCCATCTCTTCATGGTAGAGCAGGTAGCTGTCTTTGGCTCCCACTTCTGGGTAGTCCCAGACTTGTTTGATAGCCATGGGTTCTGTCTCTATCCAAGAGCCATTCTCCCAGTAACGCCCTTTGGCACTCACTTCACGTAGGTTTATCTCTGGGTTAAAATTGGTAGCAAAAGGGTAGCCGTGGTCTCCTGCGTTACAGTCGAGTATGTCTATAGTGTGTATCTCATCAAAGTAGTGTTTTTGGGCATAAGCACAAAAGACATTGGTCACTCCTGGGTCAAAGCCTGAGCCTAGGAGTCCCATGATGTTTGCTTCTTTAAACTGTGCATCTCTAGCCCACTGCTCTTTGTACTCAAACTTGGCTGTGTCTGGGTGTTCGTAGTTGGCTGTATCTAGGTAGTCCACCCCACACTTAGTACAGGCATCCATAATAGTAAGGTCTTGGTAGGGTAGAGCCACGTTGATGACGATGTCTGGATTGACCTGTGTTATCACTTCGACAAGCTTTGTGACCGAGTCTGCATCTACTGACATGGTGGCTAGAGTCACACCTACTTTTTCTTTGATATTTTTGGCGATGGCATCACATTTGCTCACAGTACGGCTAGCTAGAGTGATGTCTCCAAATGTCTCAACATTCATAGCACACTTAAAAGCAACAACGTTGCCTACACCACCAGCACCGATGATAAGGGTTTTTTTCTTCATAAATTACTCCTAGAATTATTTATTTTCTTTCAATATCCGCTGCACCAGCTGGTCTTGTATATCTTGCCTACTGTCTATGATGAGTAAGATATATACCTTGTTGCTCTCCACAGTGTAAATAATACGCCAACGCTTATAAATGATTTCTCTATACTGCATCATGCCAAGTGTTTCGAGTTCGGGAACAACTCTGGCTCTAAAGGGTAGCTGTTCCAAGTTTCTACATTGTTCTTTTATGGCAAAGTACATCGCTTTGGCATTGGTTTGGTTTTGCTTAAATATGTACTCAATGATGGACGTTAAATCATCAATGGCATCATCCGTCCAGTACACGTTATATTTCTGCATGGTGATTAGCTAAAGCATTTCTTTTCTATAGAGTCAAATACCTCTTTTTGTTCTCTCACTTTGCCTTCACGTACTTGTCTTTCACTATGTAGTATAAGTTTTAGCATAGCAAGGCTGTTTTGTAGATTTTCATAACTTTTTATGTCTTGCACTACTGCTTTTGCTTCACCATTTTGGGTGATAATCATCGCCCTTTTATTTTCATTGACTGTATGTATGACATCTGCAGTTTTACTTTTGAGGTATGAGATAGGTTTTATATCTTGACTTAAATGCATATGAAGCCTTTTATGTAAATTATTATATTGTACTATATTTAGTTTTAATTTGGTATGAAATAGTAATGATTAATGATGTAACTTAATCCAAACAGTAATGGAATAAACATCAAGGTACTCAACAAGATGAGTGTAGTCACATCTTTAGGTCTACAGTTATAAAGGGAAGCCAGATTGATGTTCGCTACTGCCAAAGGTACCATCATCTCCATAAAGATGATGCCTTGCACAAACAAAGACAAGTCAGTTAACGAGAGTAATAGTGCTGTAGCCAAAGGGATGATGACAAATTTTTGGCTTAGCGTTCCTAGCATGAGTTTAGGATGTAACTCTTTGATGCGTATGCCTTGTAGAAAAGTACCCAGTAAGAAGAGCTGTAGGACGATGCCTGCGTAGGCTCCCATCTTAAAAAACTCTTCTATCTGTGTGCTAAGTGGTATGTCATAGATGTTGATAAGTATGGCTACTACCGAAGCAGGGATAATGGGGATTTTAACGATGTTAAAGAGTGAGTCTTTCATGCTAAAACTCCCACGTGAATAGATGTACACACCGATAATGTACACCACAAAAACATTGGCGATGTTAATGAGTGTGGTGTAGATGACAGACTCCTCACCAAAAAGTGCGATGCCTAAAGGGATGCCAATGTTGCCTGTATTGCCCACAAACCCAGCGATGCTAAAGATAGCACGCTCTTTAATATCTGTAAATATCAATCTCCCTAAAAGTATGGTAGGTATAAGAACCATAAGGATAATACCCAAGTAGAGAAGAGGCACATAGATATGTTCTGTATGTAACTTAGCAGTAGAAAACCCCCAAATGGTCACAAAAGGTTGTAAAAAGTAGACAGACATCAGGGTAAGTGTTTTGGTATTCATGTCGTCTTTAAAAATGCGTTTAGCCATGTAGCCAAGTATGATGAAGACGTAGACGAAGATGATGGAGAGTAAGGTAGTTATCATGATGAGATTATAACAATTTAAGCAAAAAAAGATAAGCTGAGCGATAATAGATTTGATAGAAGAGAGATGCAACATGATACAAACACTTAAAGAGTTAGCAGAGTATGCAGACTATTCACTTATGCAGACACTTACTCAAGACCCTCATGCAACAGATGATGGGGTAGACCACGAGCCTAGAGAAGTTTTTTCAGGACACTATGTGCCTGTAAAACCAACACCTATACAAGACCCACAGTACATCGCACATAGTAAAACCTTATTTGCAGAACTTGGTTTAGCAGATACTTTGGCACAGTCTGAGGATTTTATGCGTATGTTTTCAGGTGACTTGTCTACTGTACCAGAGTCTATGTCTAAGGTAGGGTGGGCAACGGGTTATGCATTGTCTATCTATGGCACAGAGTACTACCAGCAATGCCCTTTTGGCACAGGTAATGGCTATGGGGATGGTAGAGCTATTTCTGTGCTTGAAGCGGTGTTAAATGGCAAACGCTGGGAGATGCAACTTAAAGGTGCTGGGCAAACGCCTTATTGTCGTGGGGCAGATGGGCGTGCGGTGTTGCGTTCTAGCATCCGTGAGTTTTTAGCTCAAGAGCATATGTTTGCACTGGGTGTACCTACGTCTAGGTCTTTGAGCTTGTTTGTCTCTAAAAGTGAGCAGGTGAAACGTCCGTGGTATTCTGATGATTCACGCTCAAAAGATCCAGATATGATGGTCTCTGAGTATGTTGCCATCTCGACGCGTGTTGCACCTTCATTTCTAAGAGTAGGGCAAGTAGAACTTTTTGGACGTAGGGCTAGAAAGAAGGAACACCCTAAAGCCTTAGAGGAGTTAGAGCAGATAGTCTTGCATCTCATAGAGCGTGAGTATAGTGAGGAGATAGAGAGTAACCTAAGCACAACAGAAAAAGTGCTGTTACTAGCACATGCATTTCGTACACGTCTCGCCTCGCTTGTGACTAAGTGGGTACGTGTGGGCTACTGCCAAGGAAACTTCAACTCTGACAACTGTGCAGCAGGAGGCTTTACCCTGGACTATGGTCCTTTTGGGTTTATGGAGTTGTTTAACCCTGAATATCAGCCGTGGACAGGAGGAGGTAAACATTTTTCCTTTTTTAACCAGCCTCGTGCTGCATATGAGAATTTCAAATCATTTTGCAGTGCATTAGAGCCTCTTGTGGTATCTGATGAAAAGGCTTTACAAAAACTAGAAGAGATACAAAATGACTTTTCACCTCTCATCCAACAACAAATGGAAAAAATGTGGGCTTCTAAGTTAGGTCTAGACAGCTATGATGCCACACTCTTGAAAGAACTTTTTGATCTTATGATGCAAACCTATGTTGACTACACCCTTTTCTTTCGTGAACTCTCAGCCATACCTGAAAACATCGAGCCACTTAAAAAAAGCTTCTATGGTAAGGTGAGTGAAGACAAAGTGTTAGAGCAAAGATGGTCAGAGTGGTTAGAGAAATGGAAAGCTCTCATCAGTACCAATTCTTTAGGCTCTAGTGAAGCACTCTCTCAACGCATGAAAAGCATCAACCCAAAATACACACTAAGAGAGTGGCACTTAGTCCCTGCCTACCAGAAAGCCAAGATGGGAGACTACTCTCTCATAAAAGAGCTACAAGAGGTCATGACAGAGCCATACGCAGAACAGTCTAAAGAAATAGAACAGAAGTATTACAGGTTAAAACCAACGGAGCTTTTTAACATAGGTGGCATCTCACACCTTAGCTGTTCATCTTGATATGCATTAGAAGTCTATTTGCACTTCTTTTGTTTTTTGTATGTATAAAAAGGCATTGGTGAGTGCAAACTGATCTACATCTTCTATCTCTCCTTCTTCATAGTCATCCAAATAGTCAAAACCCGCTAGCTCTTCGTTTTTCACTTTTTTTAAGTAGACAATGTAGATGAGTAAATCAGCCAAATCACTTATAGGCATATCATCACGAAATGCTTTATCAAAGGTTTCTATGTAGGTATCGCGTATCTCTTCATGGGTCATAAAAAGTACCCATAGTATGAGGTTGTCTACAGGTTCGGGTGCATCAACTTGGCTTACAAAACCATCATAGATCTCTTTATTTTGAGCTATCTCAGCTATTTGTGTGTTTGCTTGTTCGACGAGTGCGTTGATTCTCTCATCACTTAGTTTGGTATTTTTGTACCCTTCTAAGGCTGATGGGGCTATTTGAAATGTGTTCATTATGGCTCTTTTATGTTTAAGTATGTAATTATTGCGAGATATTCTAAAATATGCATAAATAGTTACAATTTAATTATCATACCATCCAATATAAAATCAAAAAGAGAAGGGTTTTTGTTTTAACTTCTGTACTGTGTTTTACTTTGACTCTTCTGCTATTTTATGTGCTAAGTATGTTGCAGTAGGGGCATCTACAGTGTTGATGTGTAGGACTATCCATTCTGGTGATTTTCGTATGAAGTTTACTACCTTGTTGATGTCACCAAATTTACGCCATTGTTTAAGAGTGATATCTAAATCGGCAAGAAACATGTCGTGTGACATCTTATGCATTTCATAGTTTGGAAAGTTGTACTTCTTCATAAGGCGTTCTTCGTTGGCAAAGTGTGCTTTTACATGTGCAAGATACTCTTCTATTTTTTCTTCTAGAAGCTTCTCTTTAGTCTCTGATTTATTCAGACTGTACTGTATAGCAAGTTTATCTATCTCATTTAAGATGTGTATCTCATCTTCATGTGTCTCTTGCATCTCTTCAAAATCGAGATATTCAACTGATTCTATATAGAGTAATGCCATGGTAGTGTCCTTTTTTCTGTATTATAAGTAAATTACCCATATAGTCGCTTGATAGATATCAAGAGAAGCATATGCATTAATCTATTTTAGATACTATTCTCTAATTGAATTTTAGGATGTTTTATGGATTTTTCTTCTTTAGAAACGTGGGGTTACTTGGCTGTTGCCTTTTTTGCTTTTGGTGGTTCACTGTTTATCGTAGCAGCTGCAGGTGTATTTTCCTATATGGGTAAGATGGATTTGGCTACGGCTATGAGCATCGCTATCGTCTCTAACTACATGGGCGACATGTTTTTGTTTTACCTAGGAAAGTACCAAAAGAAAGAGATACAACCTTACTTTGCTAAACATAAACGTAAGATTGCTCTTGCAACCCTTATTATGAGAAAATATGGTATTTGGGCCATCTTTATACAGAAGTTTCTTTATGGTATTAAAACACTTGTACCACTCTCTATGGCATTGTCTAAGTATGACTTTAAAAAGTTTGGATTTTACAACATTTTTGCATCTATCATTTTTGTACTTACCATAGGACTTTCAGCGTATTATTCGAGTGAGGCTATCATCTCATTTTTTAAAGTCATTCAAGAAAAACCATGGATAGCGCCAGTGGTGTTGTTTTCCATAGTAGGTGCTGTATGGTATGCGATGGAGTATATGACGAAAAAACGTTAGGCTAACATCAGAAATAACATTAGCCTTTTTGCCTTACCTGCTTAACCAGTAGATAAGACTAGGGATGTTTTCTATCCCAAAGTAGAGATGGTTTTGGTCAACGTTGTTTCCCTGTCTATAGACATAGGTAAGTCTAAATATATCGATAATGTCTACATAGGTGTTTAGTCCATATGCAGAGTCTTGCTTATAAAAGGCACCTGTTTGATCGCCAAAAAAGCTAACCCCAGCACCAAACTTTAAAAAGTCACTATGCTCTTTAAATGCACTCACATCAACACGTAAAAAGTTAGAGGTTTTATCTGCTATAACATAAGATGCCTTGCCTTCAAGCCCACTAATATAATCCATATTAGTATAGTAAAGTGCTGTGTACCCAAGACTCATACCTCCATTGCTCAAATCTGTTGCTATTTCTCCGGGTAAGGCTCTCAGAGCCATTCTTAGGGTTTCTTTTCCCAGATCTTTTGGTACATTAAGTGGTAAAAACTGAAAACCTTCTTTATCTTTCAGGAAGGTACTTCCTGCCCAAGCACTTAGGTTTGTTAAGGTTGCAATAGCTGTATGCTCATCATCTATTTCAGCATAGTCATTTTCTATACTGGTAATACGATTGACAATAAAGCGTAAAGGGCGTTTATACCAGTTGTCTATGTCTTTTTTGGCTTGGTATAAAAAACCTTTTTTAGGTGTCTGTAGGTAGTTTAAGTCTAGTTTACTGAGAAATATTTTAAATTCATCCTTATCATACCGTTTAGCATCGTTTTTTAGGGTATTGAAAGCATTATATATAGCAGAGAAACGGTCAGTTGTTTTTGGTTTTATGCCATGAAACTCTGTATTTAAAAAGAGTGTGTATGCTGCAAGTGCTTCAGGACTTTTATCTATACCAAGGGTTTTTCTTAGGTATGTCATAATTTCTATTTGAGACAAGGCTGAAAATTTATAACTATGTTCTCTTTTAAATGCATCTGCCATATGGTAAATTGCATCATACACACCAACATAGTAGTCATAATTACGGAAGTTTTGATCTAAAAATGCACCAAAATGACCTAAAAATTTACCTGTTAACGGATGAAACCTAGAAGATAAGACCAATTTTTTATCTGAATTTCCTCTAAAATTTTGGTTGATTGACTCATAAAGCTTCATAGACTGCATGATATCAAAACTACTAAAAACGGGTAGAAGATTTGTCTCTATAAAACCAAGAGGAAGTTCTTCTTTTTCATCAATATCTTCTGTCTCCGTTTCTTTTCTCATATTACTTGGATCCATAAAGAAGAATGTCGACGCACTTTTATCAAGGGATATGGCTAAGTCAAGAGGGACATTGTCATACAATCCACCATCTATAAAATAGTTTGAATGCTTTTTCCCCTTATATTCATAGTCAAGTTTAACTTGCTGAAATGCACCTGGAAATGCTCCAGATGCAAAAAGAAGATTAACTAGTTTTTGTCTGTCTTTTTCTATGCCTGGTATAGAGAGATAAAAGTCTCCACTTGGAGGTAGTGTTTTGTTCACAACAATACCTCTACTATCTTTTGTTTTAAATGCTAGAGGTACAGAAAAGTTTTGATTTTTGACTTTAATGCCATGTATTTTTTCTATGATAGGTTTAACTTTTGTCACTGCCACACCTAGAGGTACTTCACAGCCTTTTTTAAAGATAGGTTTTTTTAAATGGCTGATGATTTTTTCACCTTTCTTTTCTAAGCCTCTACGTGTAAAAAGAGAGTTTTTATTTGTGCTATCTTTCCCTCGTATGAGTAAATCTTCTATACCTAGCTTGACCCATGTCTCATAGAAAAGGTTATCATCAACACTATTGTGCAAAGGTACCGTCTCTTTTTGACACCAATACATTGCAGAGAGCAAGGCATTGATAGAGCCTGCAGATGCACCTGCGACAGACTTTAGATTTGGCTTTACTAAATCAGGATTATTTCTAATTTTTGTAAGCATTTTAATAACGGCCCAGTTATAGCCAGCCTCATAGGCACCAAGGCTTACCCCACCAGAGATAATGAGTGAAAAGTCAATTTGTTTACGTGTGTTATTGTTATCATTTGATAGTGCATAAAGGGTGTTAGTAAAAAATGAGAGGAGAAGAGTGAGTTTCAGTAGTCTGTACATGTTTGTCCTTTTTAAAGAAACAGGAAGATAGATGGAAAATGGGTTCCATCTAGATGATATTATTTTTTTGATGCAACAAATTTTTCGATACGTCTTACACCCTCGCGTATGGTCGTCATATCTGTAGCAAATGAAAATCTGAAGTACCCCTCAGACCCAAAGCCTATACCTGGTACAACGGCTACACCTGTAGCTTGAAGTAGCTCTTTACAGAACTCTATAGAGTCATTTGAAATATCTTTGATGTTTACAAAAAGGTAAAATGCACCTTGAGGTTTAAGTACAGAGAGTCCATCTATTTCGTTAAAAAGTTTCACCGCTTCGTCTGCTCTACCTTCAAAGGCACGTCGCATTTTTTCAATGTCATCATCTACCTTACCAAGTAGAGCAGGTATAGCAGCTTTTTGGGTAATGGAGTTGATGTTGGACGTACTTTGTGATTGCAATTTATTCATCGCAGCAATGAGTGTTTTGTTTGGTGTAGCCAAGTATCCAAAACGCCAACCTGTCATGGCAACAGATTTGCTTAGACCGTTGATAGTCACTGTTCTTTGGTACATGTCTTCACTGATACTAGCAGCTGCCACAAAGTCGATGTCGTACACAAGTTTTTCATACATTTCATCTGAAGCTACGATGATATCTGTACCTTTCAGTACTTCTGCTAAGGCTTCTAACTCTTCTTTAGAGTAGACAGAACCCGTTGGGTTCGATGGACTTGTGAGTATAAGCATTTTAGTCTTAGGACTGATAGCAGCTTTAAGCTCATCGGCTGTGATTTTAAAACCACGGATTTCGTTGGTCTCGATGACAACAGGCACAGCAGAAGCATACTTTACAAGCTCAGGGTAGGTTACCCAGTAAGGTGCAGGGATAATGACTTCATCTCCTGGGTTTAATGTCGCTTGAAAAAGGTTAAAGAGAGACTGTTTCGCACCATTACTTACGATGATGTTTGAGGGTGCATAGTCTAAACCGTTATCACGTTTAAGTTTGGTTGCCACAGCTTCAAGAAGCTCAGGTATGCCAGGGACGGCTGTGTACTGTGTAAAACCGTCATTGATAGCTTTAATAGCCTCATCTTTAATGGCTCTTGGTGTTTCAAAGTCTGGCTCTCCAGCAGAAAATGAAAGAATGTCTTTACCTTGTGCCTTTAAGTCACGTGCGAGTGACGAGATAGCAATAGTGAGTGATGGAGAGAGTGTTTGGATGCGATCAGATAGCATGAAAACCCTTTAAAATTAATATAATAAAATAGGTATTATTATACCTAAAATAGGTTGATGTTTGACTAATATGAAGAACAAATAAGCACTAATATTCATAGGGTATAGATATACATGTATATATTTTCACCCTCATTGTACCTTCTACGTCTGTCCACCTGTAATGCCTGCTGTTAAGACAAAACGCATGGCTTCATCACGGGTCATGTCGAGTATACGTACTTCATCACGTGGAACAAGTACGGTGTACCCACCTACCATATAACTCATAGGAAGATAAACCAAAACCGTTTTTCTGTCCCGAAATGATGGGGGTAGTTTATTGGTGTCCTCTTGCGTGATAAAACCCACGAGTTCCATACCATTGATGGTGACCGCAACTGCTTGTCCAAGGTCTTCTTTGTTAGGGGAGAAAAAATCAAAAAAATCACGAAAAGCACGATAGATTGATTTGATAAGAGGAAGACGATACAAGACTGATTCGGCAAGACTGAAGAGTTTACGCACTAAATAGGCTTTCATCAGTAATCCTACAAGAAAGACTACAACAAAACCAAAGATCATGCCAAGACCAGGAAAATATGCACCATCAGGCAAGAGATACCGAAATACTTTTCCCATCAGCTCTTCGGAAGAAACACCTAGCCAGTAGAGTAAATAGAGTGTTAAAACAAGTGGCAAGAGTGTAATAAAACCAGTCAAGAGTGTTTTACTAATGTATTTAAACATAAAGATACCTTTTTCTTAAAACTTATGATAGGTTAGTATAGCAAAGAAAAAAGTATATTTCAAAAAATAAAAGCTTACAAAAAACACTTAATCCATACTGTGAATAAAGTTGTCATAAATCTCTTCAAGTTCATGGTCTTTTTTCTTGACGGCTTCTTGTTTCCCTTTAGGAAGAGCTGCTTCTAGGGCATCGATGCGTTTTGTGAGGTACTTAAATATCTCTTTATTGACATCTGGCATGATATCATGACTTAGGCGTGAACCATCATCTTTACATAAAAGTACACGAGCAGGTATGCCTACAGCCGTAGCTTTCATAGGTACATCCTTGATGACTACTGAGTTTGCACCTATTTTAGCACCTTCACCTACGTGAATGTTACCTAGTACTTTAGCTCCTGCTCCCACAACAACATTATTGCCTATGGTGGGGTGGCGTTTACCTTTTGAGGTACTCACACCTCCAAGGGTCACTTGTTGATAGATGATAACGTCATCACCAATGATAGCGGTTTCACCGATGACCACACCTACACCATGGTCTATGAATACTCTACGGCCTATAGTGGCTGCAGGGTGTATGTCAATCATGGTAAAAAACATACCAAATGCAGAGATGAACCTTGGGATAAAACGTAATCCCTTGTTATAAATCCAGTGAGCAATACGGTGAAAAAAGAGTGCCCATAACCCTGGATAGTTAAAAAAGAGTTCAAAGGTAGAGTGTAGTGCAGGGTCATTTTTTTTAACAGTTTTAAAGTCTTCGCTTATAAGTTTAAATAATTTTATCATGTTACTATTTTCTTTCGTCTATGGCTTGGATGGTTTTAAGATAGCTATTTTCACTTAAATAGAGGTAAAGTTTACCTAAAAGTACCCGCTTCTCTTCTTGGTCTATGTGCGGGGATTCTTCTATATGGTATTTGAGTGCTTTGTCTATGAGGTTTGTGTCATAGTCTAAATCATCAAGAACATCTATGAGGTTTTGTGCTTCTATGAGTTTTTCTATATGATACTCTCCTTTTTCATCGAAACGTATGACTGCTTCAGTAGGGTGGGTAAAAAGGTTGTGTTTCATCCCTAGTACTTCTTGGTAGGCTCCTGTAAGGAAAAATGCTAAAAAATACTCATCTTGACTCACGTCAATGTCATGTAAATACAGAGGCA
>Ga0256839_1000756_pt1 | contig 41297 bp, 39 predicted proteins | sample 354166metaG_FD_185968 | JGI IMG/M metagenome (GOLD analysis project Ga0256839, IMG submission 185968) | Hydrothermal vent microbial communities from Mid Atlantic Ridge, Atlantic Ocean - 354-166 | ecosystem: Environmental > Aquatic > Marine > Hydrothermal vents | place: Atlantic Ocean: Mid...
CGTCTTCTTCAGGCTCGTCTTCTTCAGGCTCGTCTTCTTCAGGCTCGTCTTCTTCAGGCTCGTCTTCTTCAGGCTCGTCTTCTTCAGGCTCGTCTTCTTCAGGCTCGTCTTCTTCAGGCTCGTCTTCTTCAGGCTCGTCTTCTTCAGGCTCGTCTTCCTCGGGTTCGTCTTCTTCAGGCTCGTCTTCTTCAGGCTCGTCTTCCTCGGGTTCGTCTTCCTCGAAATCATCATCACTGTCGTTGTCACTGTTGTCATCGCGACCCTGTCCGGAATCAGCAAGACTATCATTTGGGAAAAGTGACCAGACAAGTGCAATCGAACCCGTTAGGTAAATAAAAGCAAGAATGAGTGATCTTAGAAAGGCCATAATAGCATTTTCCTTTATTGAATAATCTCGTTTAAGCTATGGACAATTAGGACAGGGAACAGCCCCTAGAACTTTACACTAATTGTTGCTGTTAGTAAATCCCGGTTATAATCGACCGCTGGAAGATTAGAGTTGTTGACCGCGTGTAGATATTCTAACTCTCCAAAAACTTTATCCGTAATTGGGTACTGTACTTCAACTATAAACCTGTGTTTTGTATCATCTCGCACGGCAAGTATAGATGGGGTCACACTATCATAATTACGCTGTTCAAACCGATATGTTCCGCGTACACGTAGGCGTTTGCCGTTTAATGGAATGCGCTTTGAATATCTGACCCGCACTTTATGCGCTCCGTAATCAAATTGCGGCCCGAAGCTATTCACATCCTTATAGCTGTATTGGGTTTGGATATATTGCCGAACACTGTCGATGAAATAGTATATATCTACTCCGCCTTCATTTTCATGTGCATCGCGGGCAATAGATGTGTCAAAGTTTTTATCACTATACGCATAAAAGGCACGAGCCATTACTTTTTTATTGAACCGTTTTCTTATATAAGGTGAAAATCTATGTGCTGACAAAAAACCATCATTGTCAAGAGCCGCATCATAGTAACTATAATTAATACCAGCATCAAAGCTCCCAAAGTCATGCACTATCCTGCTAGCAAGAGAATGGGTCTGGCGATCAAAACGAGAAAACTTGGAATGGTTGGTTTGCGAATACCGATAACGAACATAAAACTCTGTGTTTTCCCCAAAATCCTTATCATATCGAATAAGGCCGTAGAGACTTGCTTGGGAATCATTTGCACCTGAGTTATTATCAAGCTCAGTAACCGAAACATTGCTATTATAGCTCGCGCCCACGCCTAATTCAAATTTGAAATTTGATTTCGGATCCGCTTTTGACTGTGCGTTGGCGAGAGACGGAAACACACATAAAGCCGCCCCTGCTATAAAACCTTCATATATAAATTTGTAATCACTTCTCATCGACGTTAATCCCTTTATTGTGAGTGCCCCTCATCAATAATCAGAAATTTCTGTTATGGCTTAAGTAACACTTTGAGCCATCTGGTAGATTTCTATTATCTACCTATTTGTCCAATAAGCGCTGTCAGGTGTCAAGCCTTTATGACACTGTGAGCGTTTGAGGTTATAAAACACTAGGTCCTGAGCCTAGGGAAAACCAAACCCACCAACATAAATAGCGATACACGATTATGAGGGTTATGGCGATGACTTGCGTAATAAAGATATAAAACAGATTTTGGAGAAAATTATGACTATAGTTACCAAATTATCAGCTGCATTGCTTGGCACAGCTTTTCTTACATTAACGGCATATAGCGCACCTACTGCCGCCGCCCACCCGCAAAAAGACCAAATGCCGCAAAACCATCAAATGAAAGCCGATGATCACATGGGTCAGCAGCATCAAGATATGATGAAGCAAATGAAAAAAGACCACGACATGGTGTCGAAGATGGATATGTCGAAAATGGACATGACAAAGCTTTCGCCCGAATGTCAAACCATGATGACTAAAATGCAGGCAAAAATGGCGGACAAACATAAAGACGGCCAAAAAGACCATGCTATGAAAGACCATGACATGTCCAAAATGGGCGCCCATGATATGAGCAAGATGCAAGAAAATGGTATGATGAAAGACCACAATTCTACAAACATGAAAGCCAAAATGGCCAAACACAAACAGTGTATGGCTGAAATGAAAGAGGCTATGCCGCACAGTCACTAGCTGTGTCGGCTCTATGCGGTTGGGTATGGTGCCAGGCTTTCCCCTCTTGCCTGCGGCACCATGTCCAATCGTTTTTAGAAATCAAGCGCGATACCACATGTTATGAACCAAATGAGAACACATATTTCAACAATAAATTGGCGCATTGTATTGAATACCTTGCTGGCTACCGTGTTCTTTTTTTCAACGGCAACACTCACTCATGCGCAAACCTCTAACAGCTTCTCTGACGTTTTGAGGATGTCACAAAATATTGAACAGATTATCGCTTCCAACGCAACCAACGTGAACGGTTGCCCGCAAATGGACAATCAGCAAACCTGTTGTGATGAAAATGAAAACATTACGCCCTGTGACACTGATGATAGCTGTCAAACAACCTGTCAAGATTTAGGTGTTTCACACGCCCTGATAATGTCAATGCACGGTTTGGTTCCTTGGCAACCTGCAAGCATAAGCACGCCTGAATATAGTATAAAAACTGGAATTGCGGGCTTTTTAGGCGCGCCGCCTCCACGAGACTAAACTCATTTTTTCGTCCGTCTTCTAATGCTTTTTTAGACGGAAACGCGTGCCTGTAACGCGCCAAAATGATTTAGTCTTACCTTGAGGAAATCCGATGTTTCGTATCTTACTGCCTTCAATGGCAGCGCTCTCTTTGGGCGCGTCCACCCTATTTATATCCAATAAAGCTTTGGCTCAACTCCCTTTAACCTTGCCAGAAACTGTCACCATTGCTCTAAATGCCAATGACCCAAGCGTTAGCTTTTTAGAGCAAGAGGCGTTGGCATTTGAAGACCTTGCAATTGCCGATAGCCAATTGCCTGATCCTACCTTGCGGGCACAAATCACCAATTTTCCGCTTTCGAGTTTTGATTATAACCGCGAGGCTATGACGCAGCTAAAATTCGGCATAAGTCAAACGCTGCCCAAGGGGCAAACATTGTCTTTAACGCGGCATAAACGCGGCGCCCAAGCACAAGGTTTACGGGCGCAAAAAGCACTTCGTGAACGCCAAATTGCGCTGGAAGCCCGGCAAATATGGCTCGAATTATATTATTGGCAAGAAGCGCGTAAGCTTATTTTGGAAAGCCAAAAGAAAGTTGGCGAACTTGGCGGTGTCGCTGAATCCGTTTATGCAAGTGGCCGTTCGTCCTTGCAAGATGTTCTACGGGTGGAACTAGAGACGAGTGCTCTCGGGGCAAAATTAATCGATATAGACCGTAATGCAGATATAGCGCGCGCCAATTTGGAACGACTTGTTGGCAGAGTTGACGGTGCGCGACCTATTTCCTCTGTATTTCCAGTTTTGCCGCGCATCACGAGTGAGGGAGAGATACGTGATAAGCTTTCCCGTCATCCCTCTATGCGTGTTTTGGATGCACGGGTGGAGACAAAAAGCCGTGATGTCGACATTGCCGCTGAACAATACAAACCCGGATATAGCTTCGACGCCCAGTACGGACTTAGGGATTCGAGATCAGATCTTGGGTCCATCGGCGTTTCCGTATCTCTGCCGCTATTTTCTAAAACCAATAAAGACTACGCCCTCAGTGCCGCAAAACGGATGCGTTCCTCACAAAAACTACAACGGGATGTCCAGGCCTTGGATCTTGACCGCTCCTTGCGCAAAGAATGGGCCGGATATACTCGCCTCGGTGATAGAATTACCCTTTATGAAAACGGCGTTCTAGTGCGTGCACACGAGACAAGTGAAGCTGCAATGATTGCTTACGGCAATAAATTGGCCGACTTTTCAGAACTCGTGCGCGCCGAACTTGCCGTATTGGACATAGAATTGACCTTAGCCCGTTTGCAGATCGACCGCATGAAAGCGGGTGCCTACCTTTTATATTTAAGTGGAGAATAAAATGAGTGCTTCAAAAACCATACTATTTGCAACTATTTTCGGACTTGGCATCGGGCTTGGTATCGTTGGCAGTAAATATATAGGCAATGAGAATTCACCATCACAGTCAACACAAACAGACGATGAAAAAAAGCCTCTCTATTGGCAAGCCCCAATGGACAAAAGCTTTCGTAGCGATACTCCTGGAAAATCTCCTATGGGCATGGATTTGATCCCGGTTTACGCCGGCGCAGACGGCACGGATGACGAGCGCAATCTCGTGCGCATCAACCCAACCGTTGAGAATAATATTGGTGTCCGCACTGCAATCGTCTCCAGTAATAACACATCCCCCATAATTGAAACAGTTGGCACGATACAAATTGACGACGATAATACGTCTGTTGTTGATGTTCGTACCGAAGGTTGGATCGAAAACATGCCCGTTAAGGCTATCGGTGATGAAGTCCGAAAAGGGCAATTGCTTTTTAAGCTATTTTCCAGACCACTTGTCAGCGCTCAAGATGAGTTCTTACAAGCCGCAAAAATGGGCAGGCAAAATTTGATAACCGCAACCCGCGCCCGTTTGCTGTCTCTTGGTATGAGCAATCGAGAAATCGCCCGGCTCAAAGAAACCGGAAAATCAATACGCCTCATGAATATATATGCGCCGAGATCCGGCATTGTTACGGAAATGGGCGCAGGCGAAGGGGGGTTTGTTAAACCCGGTATGAATGTCCTAAAAATCGTTGACTTGAAAACCGTATGGGCCATTGCAGATGTATTCGAAGATCAAGTCCATCAGGTACATCCAGGGCAAACCGTTTACATGCGCATGGCTGGCATGCCGTCGCGTGAATGGGAGGGCAAGGTCGAATATATTTATCCAACCGTAAACGCTAAAGCGCGCACCGTTCAAGTCCGTATAGGTTTTGACAATCAGGACGGTTTACTACGCCCGGAAATGTTTGCACGCCTTATCATAAAAACTGAAACAAATATGCCGGATATGGAAATGCCCAGTACAGTCGCGATTCCGCGAGAGGCCTTGATAAGAACTGGACGCTCGGAACGTGTAATATTGGCTTTGGGGAACGGGCAGTATCAACCTGCCGAGGTCGTGTCCGGGCAAGAGATAGGTGATGATATAGAAATACTCTCTGGCCTGAAGGCCGGCGAAAAAATCGTCGTTTCCGCTCAATTTCTACTCGATTCAGAAGCCAGCCTCCGAGGAACCTTGCTACGCTTAACGCCGACAAGTCAAGAAACGACCGATATGGATATGGATTTACCCGACACGGGAAAAACCATGGGTGAGGTAATTTCCATCATGCCAGAACACGGCATGGTTACGGTTGATCACCCAGCAATTGAAAACATAAATATGCCAGCAATGATAATGGCATATTCAACTGAACCTGAACTTCTCAAAAAAATAAAAGTAGGTGACCATGTAAATATTACCGTTGTCACCAAGCCAGGTGAGGATGGGAATTATCGACTTTCAGACATTGTAAAAATGGATATGGGCGGGGAGAAAAAACAATGATTTCCGGTCTTATAAAATGGTCAATAGGCAATCGTTTTTTGATCATACTTTTCGCAATCCTACTTGCCGTTTGGGGTGGCTATACGGTCAAAAATACACCGCTTGACGCCATACCGGATTTATCCGATGTGCAGGTCATCATCAAAACCACTTATCCAGGACAAGCTCCACAGGTGGTCGAGGACCAAGTGACTTATCCGCTAACCACGGCAATGCTTGCTGTTCCGGGTGCGGTCACTGTGCGGGGATATTCCTTCTTTAATGACAGTTTCGTCTATATTATTTTTGAAGACGGGACGGATTTATATTGGGCGCGTTCGCGTGTTCTGGAATACCTCTCACAAGTCGCGCCCACACTCCCCCCTGCGGCACGTTCTGCGCTTGGCCCGGACGCAACGGGCGTCGGCTGGGTCTATCAATATGCACTTATAGATAAAACCGGCGGGCATGATCTCTCGCAGCTACGTTCCATCCAAGACTGGTTTTTAAAGTACGAACTGCAAACCATTGATGGTGTTTCGGAAGTCGCCACCATTGGCGGCATGGTCAAACAATACCAAGTCGTAGTTGACCCTGAAAAACTGCGCACATATGGTATCCCGCTTGAAAAAATACGCCTAGAAATCCAGCGCGGTAACCAAGAGACGGGCGGGCGCGTCATAGAGATGGCCGAAGCTGAATATATGGTGCGTGCATCGGGCTATATCAAAGGCATTAAAGACCTTGAGGTTATACCCCTCGCTGTCACCGACAAAGGCACGCCGATCTTGCTGCGAGACGTAGCACAAATCCGCCTTGGCCCCGAACTACGGCGCGGTATTGGTGAATTGAACGGCGAGGGCGAAGCCGTGGGCGGCGTAATCATTATGCGCTACGGCGAAAACGCTATGCGCACGATTGATTTGGTTAAAGAAAAGCTGGAGGAGCTAAAACACAGCCTCCCCGAAGGCGTAGAGATCGTCACTACCTATGACCGCTCTAGCCTGATTGAGCGCGCAGTTCACACCTTAAGCGAAAAACTGCTCGAAGAATTCATTGTGGTTCTGATCGTTTGCGCGCTCTTTTTGTTTCACATTCGTAGCTCCTTGGTGATTTTACTTAGCCTACCGCTTGGGATTCTTGCCGCCTTTATTGTGATGAACATGCAAGGCATCAATGCCAATATTATGTCCCTAGGTGGGATTGCCATTGCTATTGGGGCTATGGTGGACGCGGCGATTGTCATGATTGAAAACATGCATAAACATATTGAACGAACACCGCTCACTAAAGAAAACCGCTGGGAGATTGTTACCAAGGCCTCCACAGAAGTAGGCCCGGCTCTGTTTTTCTCATTATTGATTATCACCTTTAGCTTCCTGCCGATCTTTGCGCTCGAAGCCCAGGAAGGCCGTTTGTTCCACCCGCTCGCTTACACAAAAACTTACGCTATGGCAGGGGCAGCACTTTTATCCGTGACCTTGGTGCCCGTTCTTATGGGGTATTTTATTCGCGGCAAAATTCTACCTGAACATAAGAACCCGGTGAACTGGCTTTTGATGATGATCTACAAACCTTTCATCAATATCGTGCTGAAAGCACCATGGGCTATGATTTTGGTAGCTTTCATTGTTATGTCCAGTGCGCTCATTCCCTTAAACCGTATGGGCGGTGAGTTTATGCCCGATCTGGACGAAGGTGATTTGCTGTATATGCCGAGCGCTTTTCCAGCCGTGTCGGCGGGTAAAATGTCGCAAATACTGCAGCAAACCAATAAACTGATTATGACCGTTCCCGAAGTGGAAACCACCTACGCCAAAGCAGGACGCGCCGAAACGGCGACCGACCCTGCGCCTTTGACCATGGTCGAAACCACCATTCGTCTCAAGCCAAAAGAGGAATGGCGCGCGGGCATGACCATGGAGAAACTCAAAAAAGAGCTGGACGCGAAGGTTCAAATTCCGAGCTTAACCAATGTCTGGATCATGCCGATTAAAAACCGCATTGATATGCTAGCTACTGGCATAAAAACCCCTATCGGCATTAAAGTTGCCGGCCCTGACCTCAAAATCATTGGCGAGATTGGCCAGCAGATCGAAACCGTCGTCAAGGATGTTCCCGGCACATCGTCCGTATACGCTGAGCGCGTCACAGGCGGGCGGTTTATCGACATAGACATTAAACGCGAAGAAGCAGCGAGGTTCGGGCTTAATGTCGCCGATGTGCAGGCCTTTGTACAAACCGCCATTGGCGGTATGACAGTCGCACAGTCGGTTGAGGGGCTAGAACGCTACCCGATCAATGTTCGCTATCCGCGTGAATATAGAGACTCGCTGGAACGGCTGCGTAATCTACCCGTCGTGACAAAAACGGGCGCACAAATCCCGCTGTCGCGGCTTGTTGATATATCAATATCAGGCGGCCCTGGAGTTATCCGCAGTGAAAATGCGCGGCTTAACGGCTGGATATATGTGGATATAGCCGGCGTAGATATTAGCAGCTATGTGAAAGATGCAAAAAAAGCGGTGGAACAAGTTAAACTGCCCTCAGGGTATTCCCTGTCTTGGTCGGGCCAATATGAATATATGGAACGGGCGAAACAAAGGCTCAGTGTTGTGGTTCCGCTAACGCTCGTTATTATTCTCTTGCTGCTCTTCCTAAACTTTAGGCGCATAACACCTGTGCTCATCATTATGGGGACACTCCCCCTCGCCCTTGTCGGTGGTCTATGGTTCCTTGATATTCTGGACTATAATATGTCAGTTGCCGTCGGCGTTGGCTTTATCGCGCTTGCGGGCGTATCCGTAGAAATTGGCGTGTTGATGATTGTCTATCTGGAGCAAGCCTTGGACGCACAAATAAAGCTCGCCGAACAAGAAGGCCGCAAATTGACCAGAGAAGACTTGCGCACCTCGGTTATCAACGGTGCGCTCATGCGGGTGCGCCCTATTATGATGACGGTCGCCGTGGTCATAGCTGGCCTTCTCCCGATCATGCTCGGCACGGGTACAGGATCCGAGGTTATGCGCCGCATCGCCGCGCCAATGGTTGGTGGTATGACCAGTGCCACCATTTTGACATTGCTCGTCATTCCTGCAGCCTTTCTGATATGGAAAAGAATAGCATTGAAATTGCCGAGATAAATTAAATTTAAAAAAGTTGAGGGGTAAGTTAGTTTCCCGCGTATTAGTAAGAGCTAATATAAGGGGAGGTCAGATTTTTTTATAAAAATCAAACCTTAATCATAAAAAATATATTTGCGCTCGCAATTTTTTTTGAATGGTGTTATTAATATTAGCACTTACTAATATAAAAAATGTCTAAAGGGAATTATTATGTTGAAAAATTTATTTATTGCATCGTCTGCCGTAGTTTTAGTTGCGTGCGGCGGCGGGGGCGGCACTACGACACCTCCTCCCCCCCCTCCGCCTCCGCCGCCTGCAAATCAGGCACCTGTGGTTGCTAGCGCTAATGCAGATCAGAACGGACAAGTCGGGTTTGATATTAATTATGACGCAACACAAGGGGGAAGCACATTCACAGATGCAGACGGTGATACGCTTACAATAACGGTAACATTTAACCCAGCGGATAACGGCTTGGCTGCGGCGGGCGGAACAATAACTGGTAAACCTCAAAGGCTAAATGATGTCACGGTAACGGTAACAGCCGATGACGGAAATGGCGGCACGGCTAACGACACATTCATAATAAATGTTGGCGTTGACCAAAATGCCATTCAGGCCAAATTTAATGGAAATATTGACCTTACAAACCTTCCAAATTACGAGAATCCTACCATTCCGGCATACATCACCAAGTTAACAGAAAACGGGAACCCCGTAACGGATGCCGGTGCGATTCTTGGCCGTGTGCTGTTTTATGATATGGCTCTTTCGATTGATGATACAATATCGTGCGCGTCTTGCCACATACAAGCGCAAGGGTTTAGCGATATAGACGTGGTCAGTAGTGGCGTCTTGGGCGGTGAAACACGACGGCATTCCATGCGCCTTATCAACACGCAATATGCAAATGAAGTGAACTTCTTTTGGGATGAACGGGCTATTAGTCATGAGGATCAAGAAACTATGCCTTTGCAGGATTTCAATGAGCACGGGTTTAGCGGCACCAATGGTCGTCCTGACCTAAATGATCTGATTGCCAAGCTTCAGGCGCAGGAATATTACCAAGAGCTTTTTCGGTTCGCGTTTTTGGACACAAATATTACGGAGCCGCGACTGCAGCTCGCACTTGCGCAATTTACAAAAAGCATCACCTCATTTGATAGTAAATATGACACTGGGCGCGCGCAGGTTGCTAATGATACAGATAATTTCCCTAATTTTTCAGTAGGTGAAAACGCAGGAAAAAATTTATTCTTAAGCCCACCCCCACGCGGTGGAGCAGGATGTTTTCGCTGTCACAGTGCGCCAGAATTTGATATTATGCCAAATATAAATGGTCATAACGGGATTGTCGCAGAAGCCTCGGATCCAACCTTGGCGGACTTTACCAATACTAGGGCGCCTACGCTTAGAGACGTCGTAAAGCCTGACGGTAGCCCTAATGGTCAAATGATGCATAACGGAAGTAAGGCAACACTCAGAAGCGTGATTGACCATTATAACAATATCCCTGTGCCCGCAACTGAACCAGAGCGCACTCAATTTCTGGACAACATTGATATGCGGCTCGTCATGATGTCAACCACACCACCGAGTTTGAATTTAAGTGAAGCTGAGAAGCAACAGTTGGAAGATTTCTTGAAAACTTTGACAGGGTCAAATGTTTACACAGATCCAAAATGGAGTAGCCCATTTTAAGCTTGGGTTAATCTGACCATAATCGCCGGGCGGCTTTAATGTTGCCCGGCGTTACGCCCATATGACGCCGCTCTATAAATTCCAGTCCATTGACAATCCAATTTGCCATATCCGGGTTGATTAAATGGTAAAAGTGATGGCGACCCTCGCGGCGCTCAACAACAATTCTATGGGCTTTTAGCAAGCGTAAATGCTGTGAAATGCGCGGCGCTTCCAAGCCAAGGGCTTTTGCCAACCCGCTAACATCTTTTTCACCCAGCCGCAGTTCTTCAATCATCCGAATGCGGTCCGGGTGCGATAAAAGCCCGAAAATTTCTGCGAGTTCTTTTGCAACCACTTGCCTGCTTGGCATGACACTCTTCCCTCTCGTTATGCTTATTATCTCATCTTCTCATATACATTCTATAAAGCGTATTAATTTTCAAAGCAAAGAAATATATACTTGCAAATATCTGCACATGTACATATATGAAGCTATATTAAAACACCTTTAACCCCGAGAGAAATATGACCAAGTTTACTAAATTATTAGCTGCATCAATATTGGGCAGCGCAATGCTAAGTGCATGCCAACCAGCATCTGAAACCAAAACACCCGTTCAAGATGTTGCCAAGAAAGTAACCAAGAAAGCCCAAAGTACAGATTGGAAATATGTTGGCGAGTACGGCGCAGCCAATTGGGGCACAATGTCTGATAAATTCAGCACCTGCGCGACGGGCAAGTTGCAATCACCATTTAATATCACAGCGGACATTTCTGCTGACCTACCAGCGCTTGGCCTTAATTATAATGCCGTTCCCATGAAGGTTATCAATAATGGCCACACAATTCAAGCAGACCAAGCGGGCGGCGGGCAGCTTGTTGTCGATGGTACAACATACAATCTTTTACAATTTCACTTCCACGCCGGTAGCGAGTACACAATTGATGGAAAATCATACCCATTGGAAGTCCACCTCGTACATGCCTCCGATGCTGGTGCGCTCGCGGTTGTTGGCGTTATGTTTGAAGAAGGCGCGGCCAATGCCGAGCTTGGAAAAATCTGGGCCAATATGCCTGCAAAAAAAGGCGAAAACGCTGTTGCAGGCGAAACAATCAATGTGAACAAGCTATTGCCAGCTAGCAAACAATATTACCGTTTCATGGGATCATTGACAACACCACCATGTTCTGAGGGTGTTAACTGGCACATGATGAGCACGCCAATTACCGCCTCCCAAGCGCAACTCGACGCTTTCACAGCGATTTACCCCATGAATGCAAGGCCTTTGCAGGACGAAAACAACCGTCTTGTTGTCTTAGGTCGCTAGTCCTTTCATTCATGAGAAAATATATATTACTTACCAGTGCGGGCGCGCTTTTCTTTAGCGCGCCCGCACTGGCACAAACCACGGCGGGCGTATTTGGCCCAGGCATAAGTGAAAATGACCGTTCAGGGCAGTTTCGTATTGCCATGTCCCCAGGGCAAAATGACGGTACAGACCGCTGGGAATCACGCATTCACTATCAACAAGCTATTAGCGATAACTTGCGCAGCCGTATTGTTTTACAAGGCAGCAACCTTGAAAATGGAAGCTTTGAAAGCAATTTCATACAGGCGGAACTACAATGGCAATTTAAAAAACCGGATAATAATGCATCATGGTCCAGCGCCCTTAGGCTTGATGCGCGCTTCGTCGAACAAGATGACGGGGAGAACAGACTGGGTCTCAACTGGACAAACCAGTGGAATCCCGGCGATAAATGGCAATTTAACAATGTTATTCTAACCGCCGTAGAAATTGGCAACGATGTGCGTGATGGCCTGGTGCTTGAAGTGCGCAATGGCGTTAAATATAGAATAAATGCCGACACCAAAGTTGGCGTAGAGAGTTTCAGTGCCCTTGGCAGAACCAATGCGCTTGGCAATTTCAACACCCAAAACCACCGCATTGGCCCCGTTGTAACGGGAAAAATCAATGATGAAATATCTTACTTGGCTGGCGCTCTGTTTGGCGCATCAAAACCCGCTCGCGATATTGACTTTAGGTTTTGGCTGGGACGAAAATTTTAAAGGGCCAACTGATAAACCCTAATTGCCGGCTTGCTGCTTGCGAATGGCTTCATATTGCTTATTGACGCCATCGTGCCGCGCCCGAACATTTTCCGGCCATTGGCTTTTGATATAAGACAATACGGCGATAATTTCTGTGTCAGTAAGTATGTCTTCATAGGCTGGCATATCACTTATATAGTCTGCACCTGCATATTTTTGCACGCCGTATTTAGTAAGGTCAAACAGCACTTGATCTGTGTGGTGCCAAGTATGGCCACTTTCGTCGTGGGGCGGAGCAGGGAGCACACCATTTGGTTTACGCCTTTTCCAATCCGCCTGCCCTTCTAAATTCACGCCATGGCAAGACGCACATGTGCTTGTATAAACTATCTGCCCTTGCTCTATTAATAGAGTGTTTCCTGGCTCAAGTTGCACAATATTATCTGGTTTTTGAACCGCATTGCCTGGGTTATTGCAGGCGCTTGCAAGCGCTCCAAGCCCTGCCATTAAAACAAATTTCAAGACTTTCAACTCACCCCTCCATACCAAGCATGTTTCCCAAAGATTGCCGCGCCCGATAGATCCTGGTCTCGACCGCTTTGGGGCTTATCTTCAAAATATCCGCCGCTTGCTTGTGGCTCATATTTTCTATTGTGCAGAGAATAAGCGGGGCACGCAGATTTTCCGGCAAATTGGTTATGGCGGTTTGAGTAGCTTCTAATTTGCGTTTAGCATCAATTACTGTTTCCGGGTTTTCTTCTGCTTGCATTTGAGTAATTTTAATTTCCATGATCGGCGTCATACGTTGCATGAATGATCTGGTTTTTCTCTTGCGGCCTAAATCCCTGCATTTATTCATAGCAATTTGAAACGCCCATGTAGAAAACTTATACTTTGGGTTAAACCGCGCCAAATTGCGGTGCATAGCGATAAATGTGTCCTGCACTATATCTTCCGCGTCGTCTCCGTCCCCCATATGGCGATAGGCAAACCTGTATAGCGGGGACTTATACTTGCGCATGATGGCCGTGAATGCAGGGTCGTCCCCTCCGGCAGCTCTCTTGACAAGCGCCTTATCTTCATCATCACTCGCCGACTCAAACATTAGCAGGGTTAACTGGCTATGTTACGGAAGGATTTTTGAACGATTGCATCAAACCGCACCGCTTGTTCTTCATTTAATAGCCCGCGCATAGCGAATATATGTTCAATCGTCAAAGTTTGCAGCTCGTCTAAGGTCTTCACATATTCTGATTTTGCCGCTAAAACTTCAGGACTCATTTCATGGGAGGTTTGCATAGCCATACTCAACCGCGCATTTGCCTTCTTCATACGAATTTCCAAAGCCGTTTTTTGCGTAGCGAACGATTTTTCTAATATATGTAATTTATCATTTTGTGCTTCATCCAGAACCAGTTGCGTATGGATTTTCTCATGCAGCCCCATCGTCTTCCCGGCATTTGGCATAATATATTTATGCCCAAGTAAAATCCCGATAACGCCCGCAATAAAGCTTAGCGCTATGACTAAAAGAGCGCTGCGCAAACCTTTGTTAACCACAACACGGCACCATCATTTGTGTAACACTATAGGCTGGCGTTGCTGAAAAAACGCCTAAATCATTGCTAGTTATGCTGGCATTTGCACCGATGACGCTACCAAATAAGAGTGTTGATGCAACAGGCAAGCCTTTTAACCAAAGAGGCATTTTCGAAAAATAGGCATAGGGGGCTGATGTTTCTATGCGCTGCCAGACACGCGCCTCAAGACCGACGAGCCGCTTCTCGTCAGGCTCCGGCATGGCATTTAAATATGCATCTAATTTGTTTGTCATAATTTTTCCTGTGCTTCTAAAGTCCCGCTAAGATGTATGAAGATGGGCAATCTTCCAAACCCCATTTATATTTTTCAAAATTGCGGTGCCATTGCGCGTCATGCTCGAATTTTTGCCTTTATAGTTATAAGCCATATCAATAGCAAATGTTGCCGAAGCCAAATCACCCGAGACATTGGTTCTATAATCTTTGAATTCGTACTTTGTAAACACCAAATCTTGATTGGCAAATTCAGGCGCCAGGTGGTTATCGCGATAATCCGTCCAGCCAATATTATTTCCTTTGCCTTCAAATATCGTAAAGTCTGTTCCGTCTAGCAAAACAAAAGCTTCCATAGCGGCAAGGTCTTTTGCGTTGATCAAGCTAGAGTAGTTGGTCAGGAGTGCTTCGACGTTTTGCTTCTCTTGTGATAAATTCACAGATACTTTCTGCGTTAAACTTTCACGAGAGCTTCCGTCATTTATTTGATCGCCAGATTGTTGCGCCGAACACGAAGCTACAAGCAGACCCAGAGCCAAAGGCAAGGCCAGTTTTTTTGATATATTTTTCATAGTTTTCTCCAAAGAGTGTGGTTATATTTTGTTTTGCATCATACTTTTACATCATTCCGGGCAAGAGATGTTTTATCCCGCCGTGCGCCAAGGCACCACCCAAAAATCCGTTAACGGATACGGCCAGAGCCAGTCCGAACAACAACACATTAAAGATCATGCTCTTGCTTATACCACCCTCTTTTTTAGCGGCCTTAGCCATTACAAAAGCGGTAACAAGTCCGCCAATCAACAACAATGTCCCAATCCATCTATGGGTGGACATGACCACGTTTTCGCCTGCCTGCACTGGGCCGGAGTGCATCCACCCCAACACCCCTGCTCCCAAAGCACCCAATGCACCTGTCCATACCAGCAGTTTAACCGCAGTGTCGTAATGCCCATTCTTTGCACGTATATTAAGCACTTGCGCAAATGCCGCCGTTAACAAAAGAGCGATCGGAAAATGAACAATGAGGGGGTGGTATTTACCAAATGCCGCCATCAGTTTAGAAAACGGCGAACTGTCCGGACTGATGCCCCAATGGGAATGCCCGCCGCTATCGTCGCCAGCAGCTTCGTCATGCCCGCCTGCCTCATCATGACCTGCCCCATTTGCATCATGACCAGCCATCGTCTTTTCGGCATTCTCGCTGTGCTCATGGGCGGCGGTGCCTTCATCATTATGGGTTTGGGGTTGGGTTTGCTCTTTTTTGACCTCATGCATTTTCTGCGGATGAGCCGTCGCAATTTGCGCGGCAAAGACCGCCGTGAAGATTAGGCTAGCAATTAGAATAATATATTTAAAACGCATAACGGACTTCCCCTGAACTTGTAATGTAATGAATTTGTGCAACACCGCACTCTTAAGCCTAATACGCGTTGCCTTGTCTTATCCCTTGAGTTAATTACAATATACGCCTTTTTGCCACGTTAATTTACCCCAAACCTAATCTTTGGGATTTGCCCTAAACCTAATAACTGGCGTAAATTTCGGATTTGCCGTCTTTGTAGAAGATTATAACATCATAAGGATCAAACCGACCATTTTCCATACCCGGAGAACCCGATACCATGCCAGGAACCGCGATACCAAGCGCGCCTGCAGGTTTTTCTCTAAGCAGACGTTCAATTTCGCGCATAGGCACATGCCCTTCAATCACATAACCACCGATCAGAGTTGTGTGGCAAGATTGTAGCTGGTCAGGTACATTTGCCTCGGTTTTATACTTTTGAAGCTCCTCTGTATCATGGGCTGTGACCTTATACCCGGCCTTATCAGCATGGACAATCCAGCCACCGCAACACCCACAGGAAGCCGATTTATACACCACCATATCCTTAGACGTAGCGGAAGCCTCAGGTACCAGAGATGGCACCAAAGACGGTTTAAACATCCAAGCACCTGCACCAATTACCACGACCGCAATCAACCCAATTAAGTACTTTCTCATGCCAATCCTCCAATAAAATTACAAATTTGAGCCAACCTAACATAAGGGAAGCGCAAAACATACAGATTACCATATTATACGCGACTAAAGATAAAACCCCTCAAGACAGAAATTGTGAAATATAGAGCTGACTAGAGTTTTGCGCTCCGTAATCTGAGTGCATTGCCTATGACAGAGACGGAGGATAAACTCATGGCGGCAGCGGCTATCATGGGGGATAGCAGGATACCGAGAACCGGATACAACACCCCTGCGGCAACCGGAACGCCAAGCCCATTATATATAAAGGCAAAGAACAGGTTTTGCCGGATATTCCTCATGGTGGATTTGCTGAGATTGCGGGCGCGGATAATGCCGCGTAGATCACCGCGTAATAAAGTAAAGCCCGCGCTTTCAACGGCCACATCTGCGCCTGTTCCCATGGCTATGCCGACATCGGCTTGCGCGAGTGCGGGCGCATCGTTGACACCGTCACCGGCCATTGCAACGACTGCGCCGCTGGCTTGCAATTCTTTAATCAATGCTGCTTTGTGTTCAGGTAACATATCGGCGCGAACCTCATCAATGCCGAGTTTGTCCGCTACGGCTTGGGCAGTGGTTGCGTTGTCGCCAGTGGCCATGATGATTTTTAGGCCAGATTTATGTAAATCATCAATGGCTTCTTGAGTTGTCTCTTTAATCGGGTCAGACACGGCTATCAGCCCTGCGAGTTTGTTATCGCGCGCCACAAACATAGCGGTTTTACCTTCCGCACGCCAAGTGTTGGCTCGCTCGCGCAGTGCTTCTGGGTCAAGACCCAGAGTTTCCATCATCCGGGCATTGCCAATGGCAATAGCTTTACCGCCTACTTTGCCCTTAACGCCCTTGCCTGTCACAGCCTCAAAATCAGTTGTTTTAGTCAGTTTAATACCGCGCTTCTCAACACCGCGCACAATTGCTTCCGCGAGCGGGTGTTCACTACCAACTTCAAGCGATGCTGTTGATTTTAGGAAGTCATTTTCGGACACACCATCCACCGTATAAATATCCGTGAGGGCCGGCTTTCCTTCAGTCAGCGTCCCTGTTTTATCGACTATTAATGTATCGACCTTAGCGAAGTTCTCTAGGCTTTCTGCATTTTTAACGAGGACACCCGCCATTGCACCTTTACCCGTAGCGACCATAATTGACATCGGTGTGGCGAGGCCTAGGGCGCAAGGGCAAGCTATGATCAGAACAGAAACCGCTGCGATAAGAGCGTAAGCTAGCGCCGGGCTTGGCCCCCAAATTGACCAAGAAATAAAAGCAATAATAGACACCAAGATGACGATTGGGACAAAATAAGACGCAACCTTGTCGACCATTTTTTGTATAGGTGCGCGAGAGCGTTGCGCTTCTGCGACCATGTTGACGATTTGTGAAAGCGTGGTATCGCCGCCAACACGCTCGGCTTTCAGGATGAAACTGCCGGTGCCGTTAATCGTGCCGCCAGTAACATCGTCGTTCTTGTCTTTCTTAATCGGAAGCGGCTCTCCTGTGAGCATGCTTTCGTCAACAGAGGAACTGCCCTCAAACACTGTGCCGTCGACCGGGACTTTATCGCCGGGACGTACTCGCAAATGATCACCGACCTGAACATCCTCAAGCGGAATTTCTTCCTCGCTACCATCCGCCCGCACAATGCGCGCCATTTTTGGCGCAAGATCGAGAAGGGCGCGGATGGCGCCGCCTGTTTGCTCGCGGGCGCGGAGTTCCAACACTTGTCCTAATAGAACCAAAACGACTATGACAGCGGCGGCTTCGAAATAAATCGCGACCGTACCGTCTTCATCTCTAAAGCCAGCGGGGAAAATCCCAGGCACAGCAGTGGCTACAACCGAGTATATCCATGCGGCGCCCGTACCCAACGCGATCAGTGTAAACATGTTAAGGTTACGGCTCTTCACAGAAGCCCAGCCCCGTTTGAAGAACGGCCAGCCACTCCAAAGCACAACGGGGGTCGCAAGGATAAGCTCTATCCAGACAGAAATCCGCCTTGGAATTAATTTTTCAATCGGCAGGCCAATGAAAGGCCCCATAGCGATGATAAGGACAGGAATGGTCAGAATTAAGCCGATCCAAAACCGTTTGGTGAAATCATCAAGCTCGGTTGTGTCGGCCTCGCCAGTGACAACGCCAGCAGGCTCGATACCCATGCCGCATATGGGGCAGGAGGAGGCTCTAATATCGCGCACTTCCGGGTGCATAGGACAGACATAAATTGTGCCCGAATAACCAGCTGGCACCAAGTCGTATTTTCCGGCGGGTGCATTTTCTGCGTCCGGGTTTGAGGCGCAACAATCATGGTCGCCATGAGCGCCCTCAGCCGTACCGTCCGTATCCAGTGTCAAAAACATACCGCAAATCGGGCAATTGCTTTTCTCGACATCGCGCACTTCCGGGTGCATGGGACAGGCATAAATATCGCCTTCAAAACCCTCTGGGACTTTGTCGTAATTTTTGGATTTTTCCGCACCGCTTTTGCTGTCTTTATGATCTTTCATGGGGAGACCTTTCTCTATATATTCTCATTGTTGTACTCTAAATAACCAAATCGCCATAGCCCCAAATTATGGTGCCTATGACAGCCGTAAACTGGGCGTTGATTTCAAGTTTTTGGTGATATGTTGACGGATGTTGCCGGGAAAAATTTACTTCACTCCCTGCCTTATACTTATCTAACTGTTGATTATGATAGGCGTTGCGGGAAGTCATTAACTGATAACTTATGATGATAGCAACTAACACAAGCATAGAACCGGACCGCGAAAACAATCCGCTTGTAGACCTCAGGTCAAAAGCTAATGATAGTAAAGAAAACACCCACGCGCCCACGAGGGCTGCGGTTTGTAGCTTCAATTTTTTACCAGCTATGCGCACTCCACAATCCTCATCAAGTGACAACATTCAAATCTTCAGCACCCATATCATGGTGCTCCGTTTCTAGCTGCAGCGTTGAGAAATAGAAACCGAATTTATCTTTCAATAAACCTTCGGCTTGCCGTAAAATTTCATCCGAGGTTTTTGTATCGAGAATTTGGATATGGGCAGAAAAAATATTTTGGTTTGAAGTTAAAGTCCAAGCGTGCAGGTGCATAACGCTTTTCACACCGTCAATACCCAACAACGCCTCCTTAACTTTAGAAATATTAACATCCTCCGGCACAGTTTGCATGAAAATATCCAGGGCGTCTTTTATAATTTTATAGCTGGCCCAGAATAGCACCAAACCAAAGGCCATGCCGAGTATGGCATCAATGGGTGTGTATCCGGTTAGTTTGATAACAACGGCGGCAATAATGATCAAAATAGAGCCGACAAAGGTTTGCATGATGTGCCAATAGGCACCCTTCATATTCATATTGGTTTTCTGGCTCTTGAAGATCAGTTTAAAAGAGATGAACTCTGTAATAAGCCCACCAAAAGCTGCCAAAAACATAATATTGGTCGGGAGTTCAAACTCTTTGTCGAGACGCATATAGCCCATATACAGCACATAAATCGCCATGAGCAGCAAGAACACGCCGTTGAGAAGCGCGCCAATAATTTCGGCGCGTTTGAAGCCATAGGTCGCAGCTATTGTCGCGGCTTTACCGGAAATCCTGTTGGCAATAAATGCAATCAATATGCCCCCCACGGCAGAGAATGTGTGAAACGCATCTGATATAACGGCTATGGACTGGGAATAAAAACCCAGACCAAGTTCGATGATGAAATATATGCCCGTCAGCCAACCGGTAATTTTCAGGATGCGCGCATCCGCATTTATTCCGTGAAAGCTACCGCCACTTGATGCGTGCCTAGAGTGTTGCCCTGTTGCCTGCTTAGGCGTGTGTTCAGAATGATCTTGCATATGCCCCGTCTCCTGATTTGGTTTTATTCAGTATGTTTTATTAAGCAGGTAACGCTAATTCTTGTGTAATTGCCGCCATATCAAATGCGCCTTGACCCATATATTTCAAAGAGAAATATGATGTGCATAAAACACCAAATATGCCACCAATGGTTAAAATCCATCCGGCCCATTTAAGCAATTTGTTATCTTCTTTTTTTGCCTTGTAAAATGCGAACAAGCCGCCTGCAATTACTGCCAGCTCTGCTTGGAATACAAGCGCCGCCATAAACATTAACATATCAGCCTCCTGTTTGATTTTGAGAATACGTTCTCAAACCTAGTACGCAGGCAGGTGACTTAGCCCTCACATTTGGTCAAGGGTTATTGATTTCTAATACCATGCGCGCACACCAATTACCAATTTAACTTTATCTGGCGTGCCGCCGCCTGCGCGGACGATTTGGGCGGTTTCACCCAAGCTTCTTTGCCACGATGCACCAATATAGGGTGCGAGTTCGCGCTTGAATTCATAGCGTAATCGCAGACCCATATTTAGCTTAGTAAATCCTGCCCCGATACCAAGTTCGGGAATGTCTTGGGCGGAAAGCTTGAGGGAGCCACGGGGCTGTAAGATGAGGCGCTGGTTCAGGAAAAAGTCGTATTCAGCCTCAACACTGGAAGTGAGATCACCTTTATTACTTAAGAAGGCGGCGGCGTCGACTTCAAACCAGTAGGGTGCCAAACCTTGTACGCCAAGCACAAGATGGGTTCGGCCTTTAGGTTCGAAATCATAGCGCAATCCAGCCTGAACATCCCAGAACCTTGCAATGGGCCTCGACCATAACGCCTGAATTTCCGCATCATCAATGGCGTTGTCAGCAAAGCTGTATTTGCCCTCGGTTTTAATCCAAAGTTTGTTCGTGTCTGTGCCGTACCAACCCTGTGCGTCCCAGATAAAAGTATCTTCGCCGTCGGTGATCTGGGTTTCAAGGCGGTCGGCAATAATGAACGAGGTTTTAAGCCCGCCCATAGTTTCAATCTCGTGAGCGCGCGCTTTAGCCATAGCCTCTGCACCCCAATATTTATCGGCCATCGACCACGGCTTGTCCGTAGCTTCGGGTGTTTTGGTTTCGTTAGTCTCGGTTTCAACCGTATCTGCTTTAGCCATATTGTGGCCTGCGTGTGGGTCATTGGCATCTTGTGCCAAGGCAGTATTCGTCGCCGCTAGGAAAGTGATACAGGAGACAAGAAGCGTTTGTTTCAAAATATTCATTTGCTCATCCCTCCCATATTTTCATGGTTCATTTTTGAGTGGTCCATTTTGGAATGGTCCACCTCCTCCATATCATCCATATTCATTTTCATTTTTGAATGATCCATCTTGCTGTGGTCTATCTTCTTCGCCGTGCTGTTTTCATCCTTGGGCAGCAATGAAACTACTTGGAACATACCCGCCAACATGTGGAAAAACAAATGACAATGAAAAGCCCAGTCACCCACATGATCAGCCGAAATATCCCATGATTGTTTCTCGCCGGGTTTGACAATCATGGTGTGTTTACGAGGCTTGTGCGTTTTAGAGCCGCCAATGCTGGAGACATTATCAGGAATGACCACATCAAAAAACATGCCGTGCAAATGAATGGGGTGGGGCATCATGGTGTTGTTGATCAAGGTCAACCGGACACGCTCGCCTTCATAAAATTTAATCGGGTCATAAACATGGGTGAATTTCTCGCCGTTAAATGACCACATATAACGCTCCATATTGGAGGTAAGATGCAAGATAATTTCCCGCTCCGGCTCGCGGGTGTCGGGGTTTGGTTCAAGCGAGCGCAGATCCGCATATTTCAAAGTCCTGTGGCCAACATTCTCCAAGCCAATACCCGCTTCGTGCAGGCGGCTAACCGGCATTTCCGCAATATTGACAACACCCGGCCCACGTTTTATTTTTTTCTCCAAGACCTTGCGGGGTCCCATATCCATTTTGCCCATGTCCATTTTAGAATGATCCATGCCGGACATATCACCAGACATATCCATCTGGGAGTGATCCATAGTGCTATGATCCATGCCCTCCATATCACCGCCGGACATATCCATACTGCTATGATCCATGCCCATGTCTTTCATGGTTAAAAGCGGTTTCTTACGAAGTGAAGGCACGCTAGCCCGCATACCAGGGCGCGGGCCGAATGTAGCCACGACCTGCCCCGAACGGTCAATGCTCTCGGCAACAAAAGCAAAAGCTTTGGCTTCTTTCGGCTCAATAATAACGTCATAGGTTTCCGCCACAGCCATCTGAAACTCGTCAACTTCAAGCGGACGAACATTCAAACCATCGGCTTGCACAATCGTCATGGGCAGGCCGGGTATGCGAATATTAAACATGGACATGGAGGCGGCGTTGATAATGCGCAAGCGCACCCGCTCGCCCGGCGTAAAGACACCGTTCCAGTTATCCTCAGTGCCGCGCCCGTTAATTAGATAAGTATAGGTAGCCCCGGTAATGTCGGAAATATCGGTTTGCGCCATGCGCATTCTGTTCCATTCAGCACGTTGCTTCATGGTCGCGCCAAAGCCGTTTTTCTTGGCGTCTTTCATAAAGTCGGGCAGTGTGCGTTTTTGGAAATTGAAACCATCAGCCATGCTCTTAAGCTTGCGAAACAGTTTCATGGGATGGGTGAATGTCCAATCGGAAATCACGATCACATATTCCCGGTCATACTTCACCGGGTCGGTGCCTTTGGGGTCGATAATCATCGGCCCATACATGCCCAGTGGTTCTTGCAAGCCGGAATGGGAGTGATACCAATAAGTACCGTATTGGGGGACGGAGTATTTATACTGGAAGGTCTCGCCCGGTTTGATGCCAGGGAATGAAACACCCGGAACACCATCCATATGAAACGGCACCAAGAGGCCGTGCCAATGAATAGAGGTGGTCTCTTTAAGGGTGTTGGTGACGTTGAGCGTAATCTCTTCGCCTTCGGTAAAGCGAATAAGCGGTGACGGAATAGTGCCGTTGACACCGACTGCCATGCCCGCACGTCCGTTAATACGCACGGGAAACTCGCCAACCGTCAAATCGTATTCAGTACCCGACAAAGCCGGAATACCGAGATTGCCCTCTGCGGCAGTTCGTGCCCAAGCGGGGGTAAGGGACGAAAGGCCAAGAAAAGCACCACCGCCAGCCGCAGTTTGTAGTAACCGTCTTCGGTTTAGCATAATAACTCCCTAAATGCAGGTAAATATAGTGTTTGCGAATAATCAATATAGCTTATACGCGTATAGATATGATACCCCTCACAGATAAAACCTAGTTAAACAAAATGTTATGTGTTTTTTCGCAACACCCCTTGACACAGATTAACTTATGGGTATGGGTGCATGGGATATGCGTCAGTTATTATCAACATTCTTGGTCTTGAGCCTGCTATTTATCACCATGCATTCTGTCATGGGCGGTGAGCATGGGCCGGAGCCAACTGATAATTTCTCCTCTGGATTGCAGACCGTTATGGTTGTTGCCACAGGTGACGAACAGCTTCCATCCGACGGTAATTCGTTCAGCACGGAATGTAATATTTGCCATACTGCCCACACATTGCTGATGCTAGCCCCTGATGAGCTAACATTGGTTGATTATGTGCCTAGCACCAAGCACATGTGGGACAATGCTCTGCGCCCCGCACTTGTGGACGATATACCCCACCCCCCTATAATCTTGATTTAACTTTGCTTTAGGGCGGAGTCCCAATTGCGTTCATATGCGAAATGCCCATTTGCGTTTACGTGTGAACGGCATGTGAACTTGCGGACTTCGCAGTGACGACCAAATGGTTGCGCCAAGCGCGCACCAAAATCAAGAGATCTAAAATGAATACGAAAACATCTGTGCTGTCCTGCACTGTCTGGACTGTTTGCACTGGGGTCGTAATGCTTATGACAAGTGTTGCACCGGGAGCAGTTGCACAAACACCTACTACGGATACTTATCCCGAACTTATAACTCTAACACCAGCAAGTAGTCGAAATTTTATAAGCACGGAGACGGTTAAAAGACCGGGTGTCGCCAGCTTTGTGCAATCGGCTATGACTGGGCATCCGGCATTACAGGCGGCGCAAGCAGCACTAGAAGCCGAGAAAGCCCGGGCGCGCGGTATGGGGCGCAAGCTTTATAACCCCGAACTGGAAGTGGACTTGGAAACAGCGAGTACAGAAATCGCAACTATCGGCTTATCCCAGACCCTTGACCGCCATAAAAAACGCAAAGTGTTGCAAGACGCCGGACGTGATAATGTTTTTGCGGCTCAGGCAGCGGTGGAGTTGGTCAAGAAAACCTTGCAAACCGAATTGTTAACTGCCTTGTCCGAATACCAGATCAATCACGACATGGTGGCATTGGCTGAAAGCAAAGTTGCATTTTCCCGCGATTTTCTAAAACTGGCTGAGCGGCGCAAAGCGGCGGGGGATTTGTCCAGCTCCGAAGTACTCACGGCGCAATTGTCACTGGCTGGTTCGCTTGCAAATTTGGCGCGGGCTAAATCGGAGCGTTCCCGGGCAACGCAAACCTTGACCACATTAACTGGCACACAGTTAGAGAGGTGGCCACTTTTACGCGGAACGCCAAATGGCCAAAGTGCGCGAAACTGGCTGGCAAACCCTGAAGGTTTCCCAGAAATACGTTTGGCCAGTGCGCAGTCGCGGGCTTTTAGATCGCGCATTGTGGTTGTCAGAAAAATGCGCAAAACCAACCCGACGGTCGGCGGGCGCATAGGCCTGGAAGGCTCCAACGCATTATTTGGTGTCAGCCTGGCTATCCCCTTACAGCTGAACAATAAATACTATGATAGTATTGACGTGGCCAAGGCCGAAAGCCTTGAGGCCGAAGCTGGACTGGCTCGTATCCGCAGGCAAACTATTGCCCGTCTTAAAGGCACCGAGCGCCGCTTTGCGGACGCCGAACGAGCCTGGCAAGACTGGCAAAGCTCTGGCGCGTTGCAGCTGGACACCCAGCGCTCGCTCCTTAAGCAACTCTGGGAAGCTGGCGAGCTGAACGCCGTTAACTACCTCATTCAATTTGACCAAACTTTCGATGCACAGAGCGCGTCTGCTGAACTGAAGGCTGCCTATTGGCGCAGTTGGTTCGAGCGCTTGGATGCAAGTAATTTAATTCCACAATGGCTGGAGACCATCCAATGAGAAACCAAATGAAAAATTCAAAATACTATCTAACATTATCCGCAGTCCTGCTTTTGGGCACGGCAACATATTTCGCAAACTCCCCGTCTTCTTTTGTTCAGGAGGCCTATGCCCAAGAAGCGGATAACCACGATGATCACGACGAAGAGGGCGGTGATGAACACGGGGAAGAAGAAGGCGTTATTGAAATGGACGCCGCAGAGCGCCGTAAAAACGGCGTGACTACCGCATGGCTAGCTTTGGAAACCCTGAGCACCGAGATTACGGCGCCCGGCGAAATCATCCTCAACCAATATAAAACCAGCCGGGTCACCCCACGCATTTCCGCGCAAATCACCAAGCGCCACGCCAAGCTTGGCGCGCATGTCAAGCGCGGTAACTCGCTAGTGACCCTGACCAGTGTCGAACTGGCCGAAGCCCAAGGCAATGCGATTGTGACTAATCAGGAATGGCAACGGGTAAAGGCCTTGGGACAGGATGTTGTTTCAAAACGCCGATATGTAGAAGCTAAAATTGCCGCACAGCTTACCAAGGCCAAAATCGCCGCCTTTGGTATGACGCCAACAGCTATCAAACGATTGCTGGCCAGTGGCGATGCGGCTAAAGCGACGGGTACATTCACGCTGTTTTCCGGGCAGTCTGGCACTGTGATGCAAGACGATTTTGTCCTTGGCGAAATTATCCAGCCGGGCCGGGTATTGTTCGAAATTAGCGATGAAAGCACGGCATGGGTCAATGTGCGCGTACCGAGCGACGAAGCTGACCATATAAAAATCGGTGCGCCCGTGCGCCTTATGACCGGAAGCGGTAACCGCAAAACCAGTTGGAAGCAAGGCAAAGTCTTACAGCTTAACCACCAAGTTGATGAAGCCACCCGCACATTCTCCGTGCGCGTAGAAATGGATAATAAAGGCGACGAACTTCACGCTGGCCAATTTGTCACGGCATATTTGCAAACTGGCAAAGAGGGGCACAAGGTTCTTGCCGCGCCAGTGGATGCAGTCACGTTTATGGAGGGCAAGAACATTGTCTTTGCGGTAGAGGGTGATGAATTGCACCCAACGCCCGTGGAAATCGGTGCCAAGCGCGGCAATTGGGTCGAAATTAAAAGCGGCATTAGCGAGGGCACCGAAATCGCCACCTCGGAAATCTTCTTGCTCAAATCGCTTATTTTGAAATCAAAAATGGGATCAGGCCACGGTCACTAGAATCGGAGTGCTAGAAGCCATTAGGAATAAATCATGTTAAATAAACTCGTAGAATTTTCGCTTCAGTACAAAGCGCTTGTACTGATCACCTTTGCCGTTATCGCCTTTTTGGGCGTGCGGGCAATCAATACTATCCCCATTGACGCCTTTCCGGATGTCACTCCGGCGCAGGTCAATATCTATACGGAAAGCCCCGGATTGGCGGCTGAGGACGTAGAGGAGCTTCTGACTTTCCCGATCGAATCGGCTATGGCCGGATTGCCGGATGTCAAGGAAATCCGTTCGGTTAGCCTATTCGGTTTGTCTTATGTGGCCGTATACTTCAAAGACGATATGGACATATATTTCGCCCGCCGCCTTGTGGGTGAACGCTTGCAAGAAGTGGGCGACCGTATCCCCGAAGGTTACGGCACACCTGAACTTGGCCCCAATACATCTGGGCTGGGGCAAGTGTTTTGGTACACTTTGGAGCGTGCCGACGAGAAACTGAACGCTGATATTACCGATATGGATTTGCGCACGCTTCAAGACTGGACTGTAAGGCTTATTTTGCGCACAGCGCCGGGTGTTGACGATGTAATGTCTTGGGGTGGTCAGGAACGGCAATATCAAGTGCAAATCGATCCGCTCAAGCTGATTAAATACAATCTTGGTTTCACCGAAGTTATGGAAGCCATTGAGGCCAATAATCGGCAGGTTGGTGGTCAATATATCGATCAAGGATCAGAGCAATTTCTGGTGCGCGGGCTTGGCTTGGTCAAGAACGAAGCCGATATTGGCGCGATTAAACTCAAGAGCGTGGACGGCACCGCTGTCTATATCCGTGACGTAGCCACTGTGACCCAAGCGGGCGCACTACGCTTTGGCGCTGTCACCCGCGACGGTAAGGAAGTTGTGCTGGGCATGGCCCTATCGCGCATGGGCGAAAACGCTCAATCCGTTGTTGAAAACGTCAAAGATAAACTGGAAACTGTCGAGAAAGCTTTGCCGCCCGGCGTTGTCGTCAAGCCGATTTACCAGCGCACAGATTTGGTGGAAAAGGCCGTCGGCACTGCTGAGAAAGCTTTGATACAAGGCTCCATTCTTATCGCCATTGTGCTGTTTTTGTTTTTGGGAGAAATCCGCTCGGCCATTGTGGTCACCTCGGCTTTACCACTGGCCATGCTCATCGCCTTTATCATGATGAACCAGATGGGCTTGTCGGCCAACCTTATGTCGCTAGCGGGGCTTGCCATCGGGATTGGAATGATGGTGGACGGGGCTGTGGTTATGGTAGAGAACTCATTCCGCATCATGGCGGAGCGAAAATCCGAAGGTAATGGCCCGGTCAACAAAACGGCGGCGGTTCTTACGGCGGCCAAAGAGGTTGCCAACCCGATGACCTTCGCCATCGCCATTATCATCATCGTGTTCATGCCTTTGTTTACGCTTGAGGGTCTTGAGGGTAAGTTGTTCAAACCCATGGCTTTTAATATCAGCTTTGCTATGGCTGGGTCATTATTGTTGACCTTGACGTTAATCCCGGTTCTGGCCGCTTTAATCTTGAAACCCAAAGAGGAAAAAGACACACTTTTAGTGCGTATTTTAAAGCGTGGCTACCTGCCTTTGCTGGCGTTTTCTCTTAAACGCAAAGCTTTGGTTATGGGCAGCGCCATTGTTTTGCTCATTGGCTCGCTCAGCCTGTTTCCCTTGTTGGGCAAGGAGTTTATGCCGCAGCTTCAAGAAGGGTCAATCATGTGGCGGGTATCGTCCATTCCGTCCACTTCGCTGGATCAGTCTATCAAAATCGCCAAAAACATCGAAAATGCCCTGAGCGAATATCCCGAGGTTGAGACAACTATCTCTATGATTGGCCGGGCTGAAAAGGGCGAAACGGCGGATGTTAATTATATGGAAGTTTACACCGCCCTCAAACCGCCAGAGGACTGGCCGGGCAATCGCAATATCACCGAACTGGCCGAAGACATGCGCGAGACGCTAGAGGAAGTGGCACCAACATCAGTGGTCGCTTTCACCCAGCCTATTCAAATGCGGGTGGAGGAACTTATCTCCGGCGTGCGCGCTACATTGGCGGTCAAACTTTACGGTGAAAACCTGCAAGAACTTGACCGTTTATCTGCCGAAATTAAGGAAGTTTTGGAAGGTGTCGAAGGCGTTGCCGATTTATCTTTGGAGGCCAATATCGGCAAGCCGCAAATCCGAATCGAAGTGGATCGGGCAGCTTTGGCACGCTACGGTATGAACGCCGATGATGTGCTGACCATTGTACGCACGGGTATCGGCAGCGAGCCTGTCAGCACATTAATCGATGGGGTCAAGCGGTTTGAAATCACCACGCGCTATATTGATAGCGCGAAATCATCCGTGCAGGCCATTGGCAATATCCCTATGCAAACCAGTGAGGGAGCGATTATCCCCTTGTCCAAAGTAGCCAATATCACCACCACGGAAGGTTATTCATTTGTCCGCCGCGAGCAATTACAGCGCTATGCGGTGATACAAATGGACGTGCGCGGACGCGATATTGACAGCTTTGTTAGCGACGCCAACTTTGCTATTCAAGAAGCCGTTGAAATGCCGGTGGGCTATTGGGTTGAATGGGGCGGGGCATTTGAAAACCAACAACGGGCTATGAAACGGCTCAGCGTCATTGTTCCGATAACGATTTTCTTTATCTTTGTACTTTTATACACGACATTCAATTCCCTGCGTTACGCTACCATGATTATCGCCAATGTCCCCTTTGCCACTATTGGCGGGCTGGTTGCGCTCTATATCTCGGGGCAATATTTGTCAGTGCCGTCAGCTATCGGGTTTATCGCCGTGTTCGGTGTGGCCATGCTCAATGGTATTATCCTGCTTAGCTTTATTAACGAGTTACGCGATAAAGGATTAAGCGTTAGCGAAGCTGTGCGCCAAGGGGCAGAGCTACGCTTACGGCCCGTTATGATGACGGCCAGTTCAACCATATTGGGGCTAATCCCCATGCTACTATCCAGCGGTGTCGGGGCCGAAACCCAGCGTCCATTGGCGGCGGTAGTGGTGGGTGGTTTGATTACGTCAACTCTACTGACACTAATATTATTGCCCTTGATTTACGAATTTGTGGAAACCCGCAGAGAAAGAAAACTGGAGCAGAAATTACTCAAAAAACAGGAGGTATTATCATGAAAGAAGTCAAAGCATATATTCACATGAACCGGGCGGCAGATGTCGTCCGGATGCTTAGGAAAGCCGAGTTTACCTCGTTAATGCTAGCTGAAGTCAAGGGTACATTTGCAGCCCTTGACGCGCAAGAGCAGGAGTATTCGACGGAACTTGGCGCACGCGTTATCACCGAAATTAAACTGGAATTGGTTTGCCAAGACGAGCAAGTGGACGAAGTAATCGCCTTGATAAAAGAAAACGCAAAAACTGGGCGCGAAAGATCCGGCGCTATTTATATCAGCGATATAACGGCCTATCATCAATTTTAAACTATTAGCAAATTTCACTTGAACCTTAAGCTACTAGAGGTTTTACGGTGAAGTCAAATTTTGAAAAGGGGAAAACTATGGGTAATGAATTGACAATGAAAATCGAGGGCATCGATTGCCCGTCTTGCGTGGGACCGATTGAAAAGGCGGTTTGCGCCTTGCCAAGCGTCAAGGATGCCAGCGTCAATTTTGGCAATGGCAAAATCAAATTGAATTTTGAAGAGGGCGGCAAGGACGTAAAAGCTGTTGAAAAAACCATCAATAAGCTTGGCTACAAAATTGCTAAAAACGAAACCGGACACGCGTCCGGTGGACTTGAAGTCTGGTACAAAACCAAAAAAGGCAAGCTTGTGGTTTTCACGGGTGTCATGCTGGTGTTGGCTACTCTGGTTTTCATATTCGCCAAACATGCAGTTATCAACCTTGGTGGATTCCAGATTGAAGTTTACGAACTTGGCTATGCCGTAGCCGCTCTGGTCGCACTTATGCCCATGGCGAAAAAAGCCTTCCAGTCAGCGCGGGCAGGTAGCCCGTTCACCATTGATACTCTGGTAACATTCGCTGTCGTTGGTGCCATCCTTATTCAGGCATCGGTCGAAGCGGCAGTGGTCGTTTTCTTGTTTGCGTTGGGTGAAATGCTGGAAAGCATGGCGACTGCAAAAGCGCGCAAAAGCGTGCAAGCCTTAGCCGACCTTGCGCCCAAAATGGCGTTTCTAGTTAAGGGCGAAGACGTGAGCGAAGTAGCGGCGGATACTTTGGCTATTGGTGATGTTGTTGAAATCCAACCCGGCGGGCGGGTGCCTGCGGACGGGGTGATTGTGTCCGGTTCCACCTCTCTCGACGAAAGCTCTATTACGGGCGAGAGTATCCCCGTGCGCCGGGGTATTGATGAGGCGGTGTTTGCTGGCGCAATTAACACAGACGGCGTTATCCGCCTGCGCGTTGATAAAACCTCCGAAGACAATATGATCGCCCGCATCATGAACCTCGTTGAAGAAGCCGAAGCCGGGAAATCCCCCACGGCGCGTTTCATTGATAATTTTAGTAAATATTATACGCCGGGCGTATTGCTTGCGGGCATTTTGGTCGGTACGATTGCCCCTTTGTTTTTTGGTGGCGACTGGATGGCGTGGATATATAAAGGCCTGGCCATTTGGCTCATTGGCTGTCCGTGCGCGCTTGTCCTCTCGACCCCGGCGGCAATTACATCCGGCATTGCAGCGGGCGCACGCAAAGGCTTGCTCATGAAAGGCGGCGTGGTGCTAGAGGCTATTGGCAAGGTTAGCACCATCGCTTTTGACAAAACCGGCACCCTGACCGCTGGCAAACCAAAGGTTACAGACATACATGTGTTCAAAGGAACCGAAGCCGATATGATGTCTTTGGCCGCCGCCGTTGAGGTCACATCTTCTCACCCACTGGCCGAAGCCATTGTCGCCAAGGCCAAACAGCAAGGCGTTAAATTTTCCCGCGCCAAAAATGCCAAAGCGCTCTCTGGGCGCGGCGTTGCGGGCCTGATTGGTAAAACTTTGGTGACGATCGCCTCACCGCGTTACGCCGAGGAAATTTCCAAAATTGACGATGCGGCACGCAAAATATTCCTAGATTTTGAGGAACAAGGCAAGACTCTTGGCGTGGTGGTCAAAGGTAAAACCCTGCTCGGGGTGATCGCCATGCGCGACGAACTGCGAGAAGATGCAAGAGCCGCCATGGATAAGCTCGACACCATGGACATCAAAACCATCATGCTGACTGGCGACAATGCCCGCACCGGCAAAGCCATAGCCGCACAACTCGGTATGGATGTTCAGGCCGAGCTTATGCCCGACGACAAGCTGCAAACTATAGAAGCGTTAAAGCAAATGGGTAGCGTTGCCATGGTCGGCGACGGTATTAACGACGCCCCTGCCCTCGCCCGTGCTGACGTTGGCATCGCCATGGGCAGCGGTACTGACGTGGCGCTGGAAACCGCAGACGCCGCATTGCTACACGAACGGGTAAGCGGCATACCGGCTCTGGTCAATTTGTCCAAAGCGACCATGAAAAACATCCACCAAAACATAGCCTTTTCGTTAATCTTGAAAGCTGTGTTCCTAGTGACAACCATGATGGGCGCAACATCGCTTTGGATGGCTATATTGGCAGACACAGGTGCAACGGTTATCGTGACGCTAAATGCGCTAAGGTTGTTGCGGTTTGATCCTTATAAGTGAGTAAACGGAAACCCATCCACAAAAATTCTAAGGTTATAAAGGGATAGCAGTCAGGCCGTACTGATAAACAAATACACTATAAAAATATGGTGCGAGTGGCGTGCGTCAAGACTAGATTTTATATGCAATAGATTCAATATCTTACGAGCGTTACCTTTCAAAATGTGTGCAAATATGTGTGCCACTATGTGTGCAAATATGTGTGCCGTTTTCTGAACACCAAAGGTGAATTCACTGAATGATCGCTTTATGAGTACGATTCGGCCAGATGCTCAATAAGGCTCTAAGAAATATATCTGATCTTTCACATTCTATGTCTTGCAATCTATGCCTTGCAATTTTACTATATTTGTAGTAACGTACCTACATTGAGCAAGTAAAGGAGTTTGGCTATGGGCATTACAACAGTTTCCAGCCGCGATTTTAACCAGGATGTTAGCAAGTCCAAGCGGGCAGCTTGCACTGGGCCAGTATTTATTACTGACCGTGGACACCCTGCCCATGTCCTATTGACGATTGAACACTACCAGAAAATTACGGGCAAACAAAAGAGCATTATTGACTTGCTGTCCATGCCCGAACTCGCCGATATAGATTTTGAAATTCCGCGCATAAGCAAGCAACTTTATAAGCCCGCTAATCTGTCCTGATGTATTTACTAGACACCAATGTCATTTCAGAATTAAGAAAGTCTGGCTCTGGTAAGGCGGATAAAAATGTCACCAAATGGGCGAACAAGGTATCAGCATCAAATCTTTATTTATCCGCCATTACTATTTTAGAATTGGAAACCGGCATATTATTGATCGAAAGGCGAGACGAGGCACAAGGAGCATTGCTCCACACCTGGATGGATACACATGTCTTGCCCGCCTTTTTAGATCGCATCATTCCCGTAGATACCGCTGTTGCACAGGCTTGTGCCAAGCTTCATGTTCCTGCCCCCCGGTCAGACAGAGACGCCCTGATAGTAGCAACGGCATTGGTTCACGGCATGGTGGTCGTGACAAGGAATATTTCAGATTTTGAGCCAACCGGCGTTAAAACACTCAACCCATGGCAATTATAAGATGACAATTAAAAAGGAAACCGTAGAAACCAAACCCCATTAAGTGAAATCACCTTAGCTTTGAGACAGGCTTCTGCATGTGGTTATCAGGCAAACGGGATTCAACACGGAGGAACCGAAATTGTTTGGTTTCAAGTTCCATCTCTAACCGTTCAAATACGGGCCAGTATTTTTCGCCGTAAGCATTTATGAGTTTTGCTACGGTTGATAATCCAGCTTCCAGTTCTGATTCCGTTATCGCCATTAAGATTGACGGATAGGTTCTGTTCCTTCGTTTAGAACATCTAAATACCGGGCGTAGGCATAGATACGGCCACGATCTTTACCGGTTATTTCAGTGACTATGCCGAGCCGCTGCAAATTGGAAAGCGCGTTATTGGCGGTCGGAAAACTGGCTTGTGCAAGTTTGGCAATACCTGTGACCGACATAATTGGCCGTTGCTGCATAATGTCGTGTACCTGGTGCGCCGTAGGAGCCGCCCGCTTGAGGGTGTTGATCTTTAGCGTATCACTGGCAAAAATTTCGGATATTGTTCTGGCAGCCTGATGAGCCTGCTTTGCAACATCCCGCACACCTGACAAGAAAAACTCAAGCCACACTTTCCACCGCCCGTGCTCGCGCACTTCATTGAGCAAAGCATAATATGTTGCTCTATGGGTTTTTAAATACAGGCTGAGATATAACAATGGTTCTTCCAATATACCTTCCGCGCAAAGATACAAAGTGATCAGCAAGCGGCCAAGTCTGCCATTTCCGTCAAGAAATGGATGTATTGTTTCAAACTGTAAATGGGCAATGCCGGCTTTAACAAGGGGCGAGAGCTTATCGTCCTTACTGTGCAAAAACTTTTCAAGATTTGCCATGAGATCAAGGACGGATTCCGGCGGCGGCGGAACAAAAATAGCATTACCGGGACGTGCCCCACCTACCCGATTATTGGGGAGTGCCTCATTCATCACTTATCTTTCAACATTAGAACGTTTTCGATGCACTAGTTTTTATTCATTCTCCTTTCTATTGGTCACCAAACAAGCAAAGTATTAGGCTGCAAGACGCTTTGTCTTTTGGTCTACAGCGTTTAGCATCTCTATTCGCCGCATTTAATGCAGAGAATAATGCTTGCGGTGCGGTGATTAGTCTTTATATTCACGGCATATAATGCGGAGATTAAGGTGTATATTCATCAGGACAATGCTTGGCCTAATTTTTATTGGGATGACAAACGGCTGACAGAACGGCTTGCTTCGGTGCGGCATCGGCAGGGGCGGTTGATTGGCCGTATGGAAGCACTTGGGTTTGACCTACGGGCAGAAGCCGTATTGCACACGCTGACCGAAGATGTGCTTAAATCGAGTGAGATCGAGGGTGAGGTGCTGGATAAGGAACAAGTGCGCTCGTCTGTTGCTCGCCGCCTTGGGATGGATATAGCTGGCCTCACGCCTTCGGAACGTCATGTGGACGGGGTTGTGGAAATGATGCTCGACGTAACACAAAAATATGACCAGCCCCTAACTGATGAACGCCTGTATGATTGGCACGCCGCCTTGTTCCCGACAGGGCGAAGCGGCATGAGTAAAATCACCGTTGGCGCATGGCGAACAGATAGCGGCGGTCCGATGCAGGTCGTATCAGGCGCAATAGGCCGCGAGCGGGTTCACTACGAAGCCCCCGCCGCAAAGCGCCTTAAAAAAGAAATGAAGGCATTTCTAAAATGGCTCAATAATAATAAAAGGGGCAATGGCAGCATGGATTTGGTCGTCAAATCTGCGGTTGCCCATTTATGGTTCGTCACACTGCATCCGTTCGATGATGGCAATGGCCGCATTGCTCGTGCCATCTCTGACCAAGCCCTCGCCCGCTCTGAACAAAGCGCCAACCGCTTTTACAGTATGTCGAGCCAAATCCTCGAAGACCGCAAAGCCTATTACAACATTCTTGAAAGTACTCAAAAGGGCGGGCTTGATATAACGGCTTGGCTCGAATGGTATCTAGGCTGTCTTGACCGCGCCTTTGACGGCGCAGAAGTTATCCTCGGCAAAGTAATACAAAAGGCCAATTTCTGGCAAATCAATAGAAGCCGCACATTCAACGACCGCCAAACCAAAGTGCTCAACCGTTTACTTGACGGCTTCGAAGGAAAACTAACCTCATCCAAATGGGCCAAGCTAACCAAATGCTCCCAAGACACAGCCTTACGCGATATAAATGATCTGCTGGCGCAAGGCGTTCTGATGAAAGAAGTAGGCGGTGGACGGAGTACGAGTTATGCTTTGGCAGAATTATAGTAAAGGAAGTGAAAATGGTAGAATTAACTCAGGAACAACTGCGTTTTCTTCGATCTCACAAGATTCAAAGATGCCGATGTCAAAATATCCATGGACGGCAAAGGCCGCTGGATTGATAACCGGATGATCGAGCGGCTCTGGCGGTCACTGAAATATGAATGCGTATATTTGCGCGCCTTTGAAACTGGCCAACAAGCCAAGCGGGATATTGGCGAGTGGATAACCTATTACAACACCGAACGCCCTCATTCAACGCACGGCATATTGACACCAGGCGAAGCCTATGACATGAAAACACAACCAGAGAAATTGGCAGCATAATGATAACAGCAATTCACCTTATTTAAGCTGCCACATGGTCCAAATTATAGGACCACCTCTTAATATATGAGGGAAAAATGACTAAAACCTGCGCCGCTACAGAACAATTTCCTACTAATCTCAATCGAGACTTAACAACACAGGAACTCCAGTCATATCATGATGATGGCGCTGTTGTTCTTAGGAATGTTGTGCCCATGGTCTGGATTGAGCATATGCGAAAAGCCATTCAGTTGATTTTAGACAACCCAGGCGATGCGTCTATGGAGTACACCCCTAAAAACAGCAAGGGGCGGTATTATGGTGATTTTTTCATTTGGCTTCGCAATAATGATTTTCGCGCGTTTATACAAAACTCTGCATTGCCTGAGATAGCAGCGAAGGTATTCGGCAGCGAACGCGTTCAGTTTTTTTATGATCAGTTGCTGGTTAAAGAACCCGGTACACGGGAGGAAACGCCTTGGCATCAAGACCTGCCATACTGGCCGGTTCGGGGGCAAGATATATTGTCTTTGTGGGTACCCTTTGATCACGCCAATAAGCAGTCCGGTGTTGTTCACTACCTAAAAGGGTCGCATAAATGGGGAAAAAAATATGCACCGAGTGCATTTTCCAAAGATTCCGGGTTTGATGAGACTTATGCAAAAATGGGGCTGGAGCCATTGCCCGATATGGAAGCTCTCATAAAAAAACATGAGGTTATGTGTTGGGATGTGGAGCCGGGTGATATTATTTTGCATCACCCGCTCACTCTGCATTATGCGCCTGGAAATAGCTCTAAAACGGGGCGCAGGCGGGGTCTTGCTCTCCGGTATTTGGGCGATGATGCAGTCTATGACGACCGACCGGGCACCTTTATGGAGAACCCCAAGATACAGGCCATTCTGCCAAAATTTTCGGTCAGTGATGGTGATAAATTACCTGAAAGCTTATTCCCGACTGTTTGGCCGCGCTGATCAATTTCGGTTGAATTCAAATGAAGTTTAATTGCCTGTAACGGCTTTAAGAACGCGAAGTCCATTTCCACCAATTATCTTGGCGACTTCATCTTCACGCAGTCCTCGTTGTAATAGGCGCATCACAACAAGGGGAAAATCTGCATAATCATCCCAAACCGGCTTATAATTAGCGTCCATGTCTGTACCGATACCCACATGGTCAATGCCAACTATATCCACAAGCTCTAATATCCGCGTGATCATACCGTCCATGGTAGATATTCCAATACCCGCCGGCCAAGAACCGATAATACCGCCTGCTTGCGCAATGCGAAGAGCCAAGTCTTTAGTAATGAACCTTGGCATGACTTGGTCACTTTTTAATATATGCGTATGGGAACATATGATGGGGTGTTCGGAAATATCTATAATTTGCGAAAGGCTGGCAAGTGAAGCATGGGCACCGTCTATAACTATGCCAAGGGTATTCATCGCTTTAATAATCGCTTTGCCTTGATCCGTTAGTCCGTTGTGGACAGGCGTGGCCGTCATCATATCACCAATTTCGTTGTGGTGATAATGCATGGGATTTATCACCCGCACACCATCTCCGTAACACAAACGAAGTTTTTCAACACTTCCCTCTAGAAAATCGCCGCCCTCAACACCTAAAAGCATGGCGGTGTTTTTATTTTTGCGTGCTTGCAAAATATCTTCGCTGTTTAAAGCGCGAACGACTAATTCTCTGTCCGCCAAGGCTTGTAAATTCTGTATTTGAGTTTGGTAGCTGGCCCAAGCCTCGCCGACTTCATACTTACGCACGGCCACTAGGCCCTTGCCTTTGACTAGACTTAGAATTTGGAAGTCTGAAACGGCACAAAAAGTGACAGCGTTCATGCCGCCAGTTTTCATGCCAGCAATAGCCTTGTTTTCAAATGCCCCCCTTACTGCGTAAAGCTTCATCACGCCCTTTAGGCCACTTGCATCCTTAACGAAGGTGCGCCCGGGGTGAGCATGGAGATCAAAGCTCGGATGTTTGGCTATTAATTCTTTGGCTTTAACAAGTAAATCAGGGTCAGGTTCAAAACCAAGGATTATCGGTTTTGGCTTCATCTTGAAATATAGGCCAAGGCCGATTGCGCTAAGGACGCCCGCGCCTCCTACTAAAATTTTCCGGCGTGTAACTCCCACTTCAGACTCCAATATAATCAATAATAAAGACGTGAATAGTTAGAACTTATAGCGTGCTGTCACGCCCCATTCACGCGGGTTTCGGGACCAGGAAAGGGCATTAAAAGCTTGAAACCCAATGACGGGAATAGCTGGATTGACCAAGCTATTGGCTGTGTCAAACCGTGAAGCCTGGTTGGGAATAAACACCCCTGTGACCGCACTGTCTTCTTCAAACAGATTGTCAACCCATACTAATAGTTCCCAAGTGTCTCCCTCAATACCTGTGCGTAGGTTAATGAGTGTTGTATCACCGGAAAACGCTTGATCGGTTTGCACAATATTTTGGTCCGACTGATAAGCAAAGTCGGCGCGGGACTTCCAGTTGAGGTTTGAACTGACCGGGCGGCTATATTGCAAAGACGCATTTGCCGTGATTTCAGAAACATATTGCAAACGGTTGCCGTCAAGCACCGGGTTGCCGCCAAGAGCCGCGATTGCGCCAAATGTATAGCTATCATAAGACGAGTCCGTGTAAGCAAATCCGCCCGTAAAGTCTAATCCATCAGCAAGCCGTGCGCGCATTTCTGCTTCAAAACCCTGAACAGATGTTTGCCCAGCATTGGCATTTAGCACCGCAAAGGTTTGACCAAGAGCGCGAACGATTTGATCATTCCAATCGATTTTAAATGCAGCTAAATTCAATGTCGCATTATTGGAAATTCTGGTTTTTAAACCGACTTCATAGTTCCAGCTTTTTTCTGGCGCATATGTTCGTTCACTGTCCAAAATGGCTCCTGCAGTTGTAACAACATTAAAACCGCCCGCCTTTACGGCTTTGGAAACACTACCGTAAAGCAAGGTACTATCGTTCATTTGATAGTCCAAAGTAAACCTGGGAACAAAATTATCAAATGTAGCTTCTTGATCAAAAGTTGCGCTCGCCAATGTCAATGGGTTCGTGTCAACGGCTATGGCTCGCTTCTTCTCGCTCGTCCAACGCCCTTCGATCGTTGCTGTCAGTTGGTCGGTTATATCTAGATTGGTAGAACCAAAGATAGCAAAACTTTCGGTTTGCTCGTTCGTGTTATTAATAATGCCCGCAGGAAGCAAGCCACCAAGTGGAGAAGGGGCTAGAGCTGTTGCCAAGCCAAGTGCGCCATCAACAAATGTGTCTACTGTGTCGGTAGTAGAATCAAGATCATAGTAATAAACCCCAGCCATCCAGCCTAGTTTTTTATCGGTCGGCGAGTTTACGCGCAGTTCTTGGGAAAATTCTTTTTGGGCAATAGCTTGCGTTGTGTAGCGGATAGACCTTGCTTCGTAATCATTATCCGTGGCGTTATCTACATCAAGGTTATTATATCCTGTTATAGAGGTGAGTGTATAGCCATTTGACAAATCATATTCGGCACTAAGAGACAGTATTAAATTGTCTCGATTATTGTGGCCAGGCGTTACCGCAAACCCGGTTCTGAAACTCGGGATTTCGCCTTCAAACAACTGGAAAGCCGGTGGTAACGGGGCAGGTGTCGGGTTGGCCAATGATGCGTTGCTGACGAGGAACCTTGCGGGGTCGTCTCCGTCTCTTGTCGCGTCAAACCCCACGCGGGCAACGACTTCTAAATTTTCGCTCGGTGTAAACATGAGAGCGCCTGTTAGAATTGTGCTTTCACGTTCATCCAAATTCCCCCCCGTAAGCTCATTGGTAAAAAACCCGCTGCGTTTCGAATACAAACCGCCCAGTTGAAAATACACACTGTCTTCGGCAATAGGGCCGCTTATATTGCCACGGACTTCATAATGCCCTCCATTGCCTGCCGTCACTTCCGCTTGTCCTGACATTTCGTTGCCGGGCTTTTTTGTGACAAAATTAACAGCCCCTGCAAATGTATTTCGACCGTAAAGTGCACTTTGTGGGCCTTTGGCAATTTCTACGCGTTCAATGTTACCGCCAAGCATAGCGTCCATAATGCTTCGTGATGATTGATAAACACCGTCAACAAAAAAGCCGACATTAGGCTCCCCAATCGTCGTTGATTGTCCGCGAATAACGGGTGTGGATCCACCACCCCCAAATAAAGGAGCGAATGTAAAGCCTGGCGTTAGCAAGGCGATGTCTTCAACATTGTTAATCCCGGCATTTTGAATATCAACGGCAGTAAAGGCGGTGATTGCCAAAGGTACTGATTGTAAGGTTTCAGATTTTTTACGGGCGGTTACGATAATTTCGTCCGTAACTTCCTGAGCCTGCACAACCGAGCCAGAAACAGCCAGCAGACTGATTGCCACGCTATTAAGGATTGTTTTTTTATAAGAATTTTGCATTTAAGCCCTCCATTTTGCTTTGTTTATTATTATTAATTTGGGTTTTATTCCCATTCATCATGTTCAATCCTTTGCTCCGCAAAGAATTTATCAATTTTGTCGAACGCATTGAAAAGAGCTTGCCTTTCTTGTGGATTGAGGCAGGCTTCAATTTCAAGCGCGAATTTTTTCCGGTCAGGAGCAATTTCGTCGTGGGCATCGGCACCCTTTTGGGTCAGCATAACCAGCAATTTTCGTCGGTCACGTTTTGAGCGGCGCGCTTCAATTAAACCAGATTTCACCAAAGACTTTACTGCCCGGGATATTGTTGCCTGATCCAGACCCATAGCATCTGCAATTTCGCTATTTGTATGTGGCCCGCATGATGCCAGAAAGGACAATATTCGCCAATCCCGCACAGGTATGCCAACATTGCCGACTTTCACTTTCCCGCGATAAGCAAGGTTCAAAGTCAGCATAAAGGCTCGGTAGGGTAAATACTGATCTAGATCGAGCGCATGCCGCACCGTCACTCCTTTTGGGAATTTACGTATACGTTTAGGCGGCATCGGAAATTGAACAAGTTTCACCATAGCTTTCCCCTAGTCAAATACTGGCAGTATATGCAATAGCAGATTAACCGTTGCATATGCAAGCATTTTATTGCTATTACAATTTGATGGAAAGCAATTAAGGTTGATATGATATGCAAGAAACAACACAATCAAATATAAGGCGTGTACGCACAGTCATAGATCGACGAAAAATGATCACCTTGGCGACGTGTGGTGCGGTGACGCTGACAGGCGCGTGCGCCCGTCAACCAGTCACGGAAAAAACCGATATAGAGCAAAAACTAAGCGAGCTAGGCGTGAAGTTACCCGTCGCAGGCAAAGCAGTCGCAACCTATGCCCCATTTAGGATTGTTGGAAATATGGTGTATATTGCAGGGCAAGGGCCGTTAGCGGAACCGAATGTGCCCGTGCTTGGCAAGGTTGGCAAAGATTTGACGATTGAGCAAGGGCAGTATGCGGCACGCCTTGCATGCTATAACAT
>Ga0256839_1000757_pt1 | contig 41280 bp, 35 predicted proteins | sample 354166metaG_FD_185968 | JGI IMG/M metagenome (GOLD analysis project Ga0256839, IMG submission 185968) | Hydrothermal vent microbial communities from Mid Atlantic Ridge, Atlantic Ocean - 354-166 | ecosystem: Environmental > Aquatic > Marine > Hydrothermal vents | place: Atlantic Ocean: Mid...
GTTGCTACTGGCGGTTCCGTGGTCAACACGGGTCTCAATTCCCTCGATTCTCGCAGCCCAGCACGAACAAAAGCTATATCCTCCATATTCTGCGCAGCTGGTGATGGCGAATGTCAATTCCGGGGATCGGGTAAAAAAGGGGCAATTGCTGTTTCAGTTTTCATCACCCGAAGTGCAAAAAGATCTGGTTAATGTACGTGAGAGGGCCTCACTCTTGCGCGCCAGGCTGGACAGGATCGGTTCTGACGAGGCAGACCGGACCGCGCGAATTGTTTTACTGAACAAGTTGAAGTCTACACAAAAAGAAAAGCGGGGTCTGGAATTGTTGCTTGATGAGCTTGAGATCAGAGCGCAATTCGATGGAACAATCGTCGATATGGATCCGGAAATATCAGCCGGAATGTGGATAAGTGTCTCCCAACCGATTGCATTACTGCATGGAAATGAGGGAGTTAACGTCAAGGGCTATGTTAGCGAAGCTAACCTGTTTCGATTTAGCGAGGGAGCGTCTGCCGACTTTATTCCTGAAGACCCGGCGCTTGGCAGAGTTAGTCTGATTGTAAGCAGAATATCCTATGCCGGTGCCAAGCATTTGGATGAGCCATATCTTGCATTGAAGTATGGCGGGTCAATTGCAACATCTGAAATAGATGCGAAAAAACTTTCACCGACAGCGGCATATTATTCGGTGCTTCTTGAACCTTCGCCAAAGCAAATGCGATGGGAGCCAGAGAAAGTTGTTCGTGGCAATGTAATTATTCATGGCTCGCCACAAAGTATCTATGAACGCCTCAAACGCAGCATTTTGAGTGTACTGGTGCGGGAAATGGGCATATAATTGTCTGATTTTCCAGCCATTTTCTGCTGAATACCCTCTATTTGCCTAAAATATCTGTATTCTCAATCTTCTAATTTTGAGACATACCCCCTATATCTAATCCAATGTATGATAAATTTATTTCCGGGAGAGACTAAAATGGCGAGCCTTCAAAATTTTGACGCCGAAATTGAAAAAACCAGACAGGTCGTCGAAGACATGAAATCGCGACTTGATCAAAGCGGGAAGGTGCTTGATGAGTTTGCCCGTTCCGATACAATTGGTGATACTGATTTTGACATTGAGAATGCGCGAATAAGCGATGTTTTGTTGCAGCAGAAAGTTATGGAAGGCAATATTGCTGATCTGATTATCGGGCTTGAAGATGCAACCAATGTGTTTGGGTCTGAGTTTGAAAGCATGAAAAGCTATTCCACATGGGAAAGTGTGGTCAGCTGGTTTTCCAAGTCATCGGCGCAACGGATGCGTACCGATCGGGTGCGAAATATGTCTCTGGCGGGAAATTTACAGGAACTTCTGAGCAAATCCGATACAATCGTTGGAATTTTAACGGCGCAAAAAGATATATTGGATCTGCGATATACGACGTCTGAGGCAAGCCTCAAACAGGTGATACAACGCCGCAAAGATACAATGGAAGAGCTTGAAACCACGCAGGCGCGGATTGAAGAGCTGAACCCAATGCTGATGGATCTGGAAAATCAGATGGCCACAGCAAGCGATCAAAAAACCCGTACGGACCTTGAAGGCCAGCGCTCAGAACTTGCAACGGAATATAACGCAAAACAGGCGAAAGAGCAGGAATTGCTGGCCGAAAGCCAAACGCTTGAGCGTTATACGTCGATGTTCCAAACCTTTGTGGACTCGCTGAATAATCAGATTGCCGCTCAATCGACATTAATCAATAAACTTAATATTGATACTGAGCAGCGTGTTGTACTTTATAAAGCATTGGAGGATTCGTTGAAAACCGCCGCCCAACAGGACGTTGCCCATAAAATTAATACACTGGGAAATCGGGTCGATACAGCGGCTGAAGAAACTATGGCAGGCATTGGCAGTGCCGCACAATCTCATATTGGTGACCTGCTGGAAATGCATGAGAAAAATATGGTGTCAACTGCCGATATTCAGCGCCGGAAGAAATTGGCTGATGATGCTTTTGCCCGCCGTTTTCAAGATGTTATGGACAAGCATAATACTGCAAATTATGTCGGTCAGTAGAAAGGTTCTGACCCGATGAGGGGGAAAACCAGCCCGGTGGGGCGCTATTTCGACGCTATGTTTGAGGCGTTTGAAGGGCTTGATATTTATCTGCGTGAGGATGAATCTCCGCTTTACCGTCATCATTTAATTGGCGGAATTGTTGTTGATTATCTTGATCGGCTGCGCGGTTCATTCAGTGCCTGGGAAAACCGTCTTGCATTTGCTGAAAAATTTCGCATTTCGCAGGCGGAAAGCGGTTTTCCTATTTATCAGAATATACTTGAATTGGAAAATGATCGTAACTCTGCCAAGAGAAAACTTGCAGAATTCCCTGATGAAGAAACATTGCGCGAAGAAATGGTTGATTTTATTCTGCGCAAAAAGAAGTTTCCCTTGGCGTTGCAGAAATCAATGGCCGAGCGGTTTTATCTCGAGGGTTTGGATGCCGGCGGGTTATTTACGCCGCTGTTATTGCCCAGAACCGTGAGAGTGTCCGTCAATCCAAAGACCAAGCGTCCGTTTTATGTGGTTCACTGGGCGACATTTGATGGTAGTTCGCACTTGCCGCTGGTTTATGTTTTGACAGTGGAAGATTCGTCCGATGCTTTGGTGAAGCAGCTGGTTTCCAAAAGCGGAAAAATGAATAAAAACGTCAATGTTCCTTTGCCTGTCGACGGGCTTTTAAACCCGGATCTTGCACACCGATTTGATGATTTTTGCGAAAAAAATTCAAGTTACGGCCTAACCCTTTCAACCATTGCCAGCAATATGGATAAGGATTTTGACGAGCTTCATCCCAAACAGCTTTACCGGTTTGTGCTTGGTCCTTTTTATAATGCCGGTGTTACCAGTCATGGTAAAACTGTCGAACGGGTGTTGGAACGGGTGCATAAGCCGGAAAACGCCTGGATGATGACATGGACCGTTCAGGAGATTTATTCTGTGCGTGAGAAACCTGAAAAACGCGGTCTTTGGAGCAACACACCGGCGCGCGAGGAATATCATATCAATACCGATGATCTGGAATGCGCACGGCAGGGGGTGAGCGAGTTTCGTCGCCATGCGCTGGTTCCACATGAGGCCTATCAGGCGATATATTCAGCCGGTCAACAGGCCGAAATATTCGCAGGCTATAATACGCATATTATTTCTGACGGCGAGGTGTTACGGGATGTGTGATTTGAACCGGGCAAAGTTTTTCAATGATTTTTTAAAGATAGGTGTGTGATGGATATTGGCCTGACTTCATTGGATGAAGATGATGTAAAGAAACACCTTACAACGGCTCAAAGCCTTATCACCCGTTGTGTTGTGCTGGAGGCGGATGACAATGAAAGTGCGACCGAGATTGCCGGGACAAGGCGTCGGTTTGTGTCAACGGTTTCGCGTGCCGGTAGCCGTAAAACCAACAAGGTTGAATTAATCAAGGCAATATCTGCTGTATCTCCTGATGACACGATGTTGTCGATTGCCCAACATGCGCTTGTTTATAAATCTCGCCGAGCTTTGGCGGTCGCCCTGGCCATCGGTGATGTATTTTCACGCCAAACCAGCTTAGAGACCCTGTCGGCAAGAAATGCAGCATCACCATTATCAGGTGATGAAGGGGCGCAATACAGGAGTCTGCTGGAGGCAAGCTCCTATGTCGCGGCGTTTTCGTTTTCCGCGTATCTGCTGCAGATGATTGAAGCGGCGGGCGAGCCTGCCAACGATGTGGAGGAACCGGAATTCGATTTTGATTCACCGCAAGATATATTGAAGAGTATGGTTGCCGGGCTTGATCGCGCCATTAAGGGAAGTGCTGATGATATTGTATTGCTTTCGCGGGCGCGGGCATTTGCTCGTTCATCGCTTGATGGGTTGCTGCAACGTAAATCGCGGTTTACCGGATTGGGGTCGTTTGAAAACACCCATTTAAAATCGGAAGCCGATGGATTTGAGCTGATCGGTTTTGATGTGGCACCGAGTGCCAAGCGTAAACCATTGGTGATGACATTTAAGAAGCCCAATGAAATTATAGGCAATCATATTGCAAAATATCAGGCGATTAAACTTGCCAAAATGCTGATGGCCTATGACTTTGACCGGCAGATGAACCCATTTGTGGAACTTGGCGGTTTCCTGTTTACCTTTATTGGTGATGGTGCGCCGGGTACCGGAAAAACCATACTCATTCAGATGATTGCCGGTATTATCAATGATTATTGCCAGATGGCAGGTTACGGTTTTCACTACGAGAATTTCGGGGTTGATCAGATTTCATCCTATCAGGGCAAGTCGGGGCAAAATTGTAAGCAATTCGTCGAAAATGTGCTTTCAACCCGGACAATTGGTTTTGGTACGGTCGATGATATTGATCAGGTCGCGGCCAAGCGCTCTGATGATCGGGCATCTGCTGGTCAGCAGGAAGTGACCGCCGTTTTGATGGAGAGTTTTGCTGGAGCAACCACGGTTGTTCGCGGCAATTGCTCTTTTGGCATGTTTTCTAATTATCCGGAAAATGTTGATGATGCCTTGCGCCAACGCGCTGGCGCGCGCTGGTTGGTTGACGGGCCGCAAACACGTGATGATTATATCGATATATTTGCCCTTTTAGCCGGCAAAAACCATAGCATCCCGCTGGGTGATCATGATTTGTATGAGGCGCAAGTCATTCAAAAGGCAGTATCGGAAGCTTATGCAGATTACAGCAAGCCACAGGAAGATGGCCTGCGCAAAGTCTATGATCGTTTCCTCGATGAATGCGGGGAGCCGCAGGATATTGCCGATGTTGGGGCGTATTTACACATGATCAAACTGGCAGAACCGAGATTTACCGGCCGGGCAATTAAGAATATCACTGATGCAATCAAAATGCGGGCGATGGATATTGAATTGCCAGATGAATGGTTTGAAACGCCGGAAGCCTTTATGCATAAAGGGTATGACGAAAAGAAATCGATGATTGAGGAGCTTCGCGGTCCGTTCACCATGGATATGGTTATGCAGGAGATCAATCGCTATGCGGATTCTGAATTTAGATATACAGATAAGTCTGATCAGGCTGGCGTTGAGGCGATGATCAGGAATGAGCGGCTGCGCGAACGAGCAGCGCGGGAAATTACCGAATTAAAACAAAAAGGGCTGTGGGCTGGTTGAATTAACGGCTCAAATTGTAGCCAGAACTATTCCGGGTAATTGTGAGAATGGAACGTCTCGAAGAGCATGAAATGATCAATGGGGGGCTTTTGCGTGTCGAAGAACCCTATTTGGTTGAGCGCTATAATCAGGCGCTCAAAGGCTTTGGGCTGCCTGATACCAAGCTGGATAGTTTTCAAATCGACATGGTTGGTTATTCGCCCGAGATTGCCAAAGAATTTGACGATAATTTTTACCTTGACCCAAAATCTATAAACCGTCGATTTGTAATAATTTCACCCGAGCAGGTTCATTTACCCGTCATCCAAACGGCTTTTTCCAATACTGGCCTTTTGATGCACCAATTCTTCGAACAAAATGCCAAAGTCATCAAAATCCTGACCATTAAAGACGTGCTGTATGGTGAGATTGAGGATTCAATTCTTGAGGCCAAAGAAATCGAAGACCTGTTATCGATCGAGCAGGTGGAATTTAAAGTATTTACAGCCAATGATTTGACATCGCAGGCAGCAGAATTACGCACATTGGTTGACCGGCTGAAAAAAGAGCCTGACGTATGGCGCGATGATGATTTACTTGAGCGTATGGTCGTGCTGGCGAAATCGACAGGCGATATTAGAACCAATCAGCTGGTGCCCGATGAGGTGGTATTCAGGCATAATACATTTTGGACACGGCATTTTGGCGGGGTGTATATTTTTATTGATGATAACCAAACCACTGTAATTGGAGACCCTTCGGCACCGGGATTTAAGCGTTCAAGGCCCTGGCAGGTGAGTTACCTGGATGCGCGGGATGAGGACCTGATTTATCAATTCTTGCTGGAAACCGGACGGGTTGATGTACCACGCGGTTCATGGATAGAGCGGGCTGAATTTATCGAACACCGGGCGGAAATGCTGGTTACAAGTATCAGTGCGCAAATTTCACCCGATGAAAAACCAAAAAGTGATCGGCGCTGGATCAAGTCATTCGTCAACAGGCATACTGAAGCGTTTGAAGAGGAAGGTACATTACCATTTCTCAACTGGGCGCAGCGGGAGTTGGCGAATTGGTCGCGGATTGAACTGGAAGAAATTGACGCGCGCGGTCGTTTTTTGCTATCCCGTGCAAAACCCGGGCATCCGGACCAATGGTTGGTTAATCGGCTGATTGCAGATTATGTGCCGTTTGATTTCATGACCCGTTTTGTCTTTAACAAGCCGGCATTTTATCGTGATTATCAAAAATGGCCGGATAAATATCGTGATTATGTTGTGAAACGTGTGAGCGAAGACTATTTCAGTGATAAGGCTGCCTATCGCAGCCGATTGTTTGACCTTTAAAGGAAGCCTATGCTTGACCCTGTAATTGAATTTTTCTCCCGTATATTTGAGATGCTTGGGCGCGGCATTGGCATGGTTGTAGCCTGGTTCTTATGGCCGTTTGTAACTATTCGGCGTTGGTATCGAAATCAAAAATGGCTGATAAGAGGGCCGCTGTTAATTCTGTTTCTTGGCTTGGTCATTTCCTACAGTTATTTTATATTCAATACTCAAGTCTGGAGCGGTTTTGATCCGGATTATGTTGAGAAATATAAGTTCGAGGAACGCTCGGTTGCGCCAGGAGACAAGCTTCTGGCTGAGGGTGGTGATAAATGCGCGATCTCGGCGATTGTTGAAGTGACCGCCGATCTCGTGGACTTTAATGTCAACAAAAACGCATGGATTTCTTCTTCCCTGCTTTCAAAACTCGGCCTGTTTGGCATGGGGTGGAAGTACACGCCGTTCATGGATAACAAAGCGGCTTTTCAGCTTGGCATCAATCGTGCAGTTCGCCGAACCTCTATTGAACTTGTTGATAAAATCGCTCGCGTACGCGGCACATCTCAGATTGACCAGAACCTGCAAGATGCAAGAAGTGATATACATTATGATGAAGATGCCTGGTATGTTGGACGTGGCGGGCTTCAGCAACCTGCTCCAAGAAAATTTAGAAGTGCATTAAAGAATTTTAGAAAATTTAATGAGCGCCTTGGACGATGCGATGCCACGATGGATGCGCGCGCTGACAATTTATTGGAATTTATTGATACAATTGCTAGCGATATCGGGTCGACTTCTGACCTTTTGCGTTCACGGATGGAGGCATCTGATGCGGGATGGTTTGATACAAGAGCTGACGACCGGTTCTGGTTTGCTTATGGCCAATTGTATGCGTATGAGGGTATCGTCCGAGCAATGCATAGTGATTTTGGCTCCGTGTTTTCAGAGCGTGCGTTACAAAAAACCTGGGACAAAACCAAATCACAAATGCGTTCTGCACTCAATGTACAACCGTTTATAGTTTCGAATGGTTCTGAATCGGCATTTATCATGCCATCGCATCTTGCAACTATTGGCGTGTACCTCCACGGCGTGCGTGCCAATTTGGTTGAGATCAGGGATGTATTGAAACGCTAGGAAATTAACTTTAAGGTTGTGTGTTTACTTAATAAACGCATTGGAGGTATAAATGCGACGGGTTGTGAATTGATTCGCACCCAAAAGCAGATATTGCCAAGCTCCTGCAATACCTTGGTAATATTCTGACCTGCGCACGCGGGTACATGGGAGACCTGGTCCAATCCGCCCGAATTGGGTCTCCCGCTTTATTTTACTTGCGCTTGGGAATAAGCAGCGTTATTGCTGTTGCTATGAACATGATGATTGTAAATGCAAATTGGTGGTGGGTTCGCTAAATAGCGGCCGGTGATCTGTATTTGAAATCTGGATTTGATGCCGCTGCGGGAAACCGGGCGGTTTTTTTATGTCCGGTAATCGTGATTGGCGAATGCCATATAGGGTGGTGAGCAGGGAAGAAACCAAAAGATGCCGGAACAAGATAATATTTGCGAAACATATGAAACCGAAGGAGGTGTGCGGATCAGCCGGACAAAAGTTGCCACTCCTTACGACAATGCGGTCCAATCATATGTTGACAGGCTGGACTATCGCCGTGGCGCAGTTCTTTCATCTAACTATGAATATCCTGGTCGGTATACACGGTGGGATACCGGAATAATTGACCCACCCGTCGGCCTTACATCCAATGGTCGCAATGTCTGGATTGAGGCGTTTAATGATCGTGGCTTACTGCTGCTTGATGCGATTGAAAGTGTTACCCGTTCGCATAAAGACGTTGCTGAATTTTCCCGCGAACCCAAGCGCATCGACCTTGTGGTTCGAACACCCGAAGGCATCATCAGTGAAGAACAGCGCTCACGCGCGCCCAGTGTATTTTCGATATTGCGGGCCATTGTCTCACTGTTTAAATCAGATGAAGATTCCAATATTGGTCTCTATGGCGCCTTTGGTTATGACTTGACCTTTCAGTTCGATCCGATTGATTTTGTTTTACAAAGGCCGGATGATCAGCGTGATCTTGTGCTTTATTTGCCGGATGAAATTCTGGTCGTTGACCACCATTCGGCTGAGGCTTGGCATTATCGTTATGATTTCGAATTTGAAGGCAAAAGCACTGAAGGGCTTGATCGCGGTGGCGAAGATGTACCTTTTGTTCCGGCAAGTAAAGACCCGGGCAAAGGCGATCATGAGCCTGGAAAATATGCCGATCTGGTCCGCCGGGCGATGGAAAAATTCAAACGTGGCGATCTGTTTGAAGTCGTACCCGGGCAGGTGTTCTATGAGAAATGCGACAACCCGCCTTCAGAGATTGCCAAGCGTTTAAAGCAGATTAATCCATCGCCCTATTCGTTCTTTTTCAATCTTGGAAATAGTGAATATCTGGTGGGTGCATCGCCTGAAATGTTTGTTCGGGTTTCCGGGCGTCGTATCGAGACCTGCCCGATTTCCGGCACCATCAAACGTGGTGACGATCCTATTGCCGATTCTGAGCAAGTGTTGAAACTGCTTAATTCGAAAAAAGACGAGTCTGAGTTGACAATGTGTTCGGATGTGGACCGGAACGATAAAAGCCGGGTTTGCGAACCGGGGTCTGTTAAGGTCATCGGGCGCCGACAAATCGAGATGTATTCAAAGCTCATTCATACGGTCGACCATATTGAAGGGCGGTTGCTTGAGGGCATGGATGCCTTTGATGGCTTTCTTTCCCATGCGTGGGCGGTGACTGTAACCGGCGCGCCAAAGCTCTGGGCCATGCGCTTTATTGAGGAAAATGAGAAAAGCCCACGCGCCTGGTATGGTGGTGCGGTCGGGCTGGTAAACTTCAATGGCGATATGAATACAGGCCTGACCATCAGAACTGTTCGGATAAAAGATGGCATTGCCGAGGTTAGGGCAGGGGCGACTTTATTGTTTGATTCTGATCCTGAAGAAGAAGAAAAAGAAACAGAGCTCAAAGCTTCTGCAATGCGGGCTGCAATCAAGGGTACGACCAGAGGCAATACATCTGGCCGTCTTCGCGATGTGGCATCCGTTGGCAAAGGCGTCAATATTCTGCTGGTGGATCATGAGGATTCATTCGTTCACACATTGGCCAATTATTTCCGCCAGACCGGTGCGAAGGTTACCACCATGCGTTCGCCAATTGATGAAAGCGTTTTCGATGAATTGAAACCTGATTTGGTGGTGCTTTCTCCAGGGCCCGGGCAACCGGTAGATTTTGATTGCAAAAATACAATTGCAAAAGTTCGAGCGCGGAATATTCCTTTATTTGGTGTCTGCCTTGGGCTGCAGGCAATTACCGATGCCTGGGGCGGCGAATTGCGCCAGCTTGCCGTGCCAGTGCATGGCAAACCATCAAGAATACGGGTAAATGATCAGGGCAAAGTGTTTTCCGGCCTCGCAAACCATATTACGGTCGGTCGTTACCATTCAATTTTCGCAGATCCAGCTACGTTGTCGAAGGAGTTTATAATCACGGCCGAAACCGAAGACGGTATCATTATGGGTATTGAGCATAAGAGCGAGCCGGTGGCTGCCGTGCAATTTCATCCTGAAAGTATAATGACGCTTGGTGGTGAGGCGGGTCACAGAATGATTGAAAATGTGGTAGCTCTATTGGCAAAATGAAAACGGGTGCTCGAAAGTTTCTGAGCACCCGTGAATCTGTCTGGATTTTAGCGGGTGTTAAACCAGCAGCAATCCATCTGTGATCAGGTCATTGACGTCCATGCCAACCCGGTTATCAAGCATGACAACATCATGCATTGCACCGCCCAGCAGGGCTGAAACCATCGTACCTGAAGCTGACTCAGTCAAAGCAATATCGCTCGCGCCACCGGCAAGAGCGAATTGGGCGAAATCAAGAATATCGACAACAGAGAAGTCTGTGATCGTGTCTGTCCAGGCGTCTGTTCCCGCACCAATGACGTCAGATGTGAGCCAGGAATAGACCTCTGTACCATATCCGCCGGTCATGGTGTCATTGCCCTGACCACCTGACAGTTTGTCATGGCCTGAACTACCGTCTAGCAGATCATCGCCGGCGCCGCCTTCGATGATGTCATTGCCGCCTTGACCATATAATTTGTCATTTCCAGTGTCACCTCGAAGGGTATCATGGCCAACACCACCGGTAATTACGTCGATACCGTCGCCGCCATTGATCACGTCATGGCCCGAGCCACCTGCAAGACGGTCATCGCCAGCATCGCCATTTATTATGTCATCGCCACCTTCTCCAAGGATGGTGTCATTGTCGGCACCACCGGAAAGCTGGTCAGCCCCAAGGCCGCCTTTTATTACATCGTTTCCGGCTCCGCCATCAACAACATCATTGCCAGACATGGTGTATATTTTATCGTTCCCTGCACCGCCAAAAACAATATCATCGCCACCACCGGCATTTATGCTGTCATTGCCATTGCCGCCGTGAATGGTGTCGTGACCAAGCTCACCAACCAGAATATCATTTCCATCGCCACCGTCGATGAAATCATGGCCAGAACCCGCACGAATGGTATCATTCCCGGCATCGCCATATAGTTGGTCGTCACCGCCATCGCCGCGGATGATGTCATCACCATCGCCGCCGTGAACAATGTCATGCCCAAGGCCGCCATAAATTATGTCGTTGCCGAAGCCGCCGTCGATAAAGTCATGCCCACTGGCTCCATAGATACGGTCATTGCCATCATCGCCATAGAGGAAGTCGCCACTGGAGCCGCCATCAATACGATCATCACCCGCATCGCCGTGGATCGTGTCTATTCCTGAACGACCGTTGAGCCGGTCATCTCCATCGCCGCCGGATAGTTGATCATTACCAACGCCGCCTACGAGCGTATCATCGCCATCACCACCATTCAGTGTGTCATCACCATTTCGGCCATATAGACTGTCATTGCCGGCAAGGCCGTTCAAAATATCATTGCCGCCCTGACCGTCCAGAACATTGTTTTCGGCGTTGCCAGTGAAGGTATCGCCTTTATTGCCACCGGTCAGATTTTCAATGCTGACATATTGGTTGTTATATTGATCAACTCCAGTATTCAGATCAATGTTGAACGCAAAATTTACAACCTCAGTGCCTGTAATCTGATAGGTGTCGATACCTGATCCGCCATCAAAAAGGTCGCCATTGCCAAGGTCATAGCCCGCCAACAGCAAATCGTCGCCAAGACCACCGTAGAGCTCGTCTTCGCCACGTCCGCCATCAAGGATATCGTTGCCTTTGTTACCATATAGTTTGTCGTTGCCGATGCCGCCCAGAAGCGTATCATCACCTTCGCCACCATATAATTTGTCATTGCCAGCTTCACCATAAAGGGTGTCATTGCCTTTAAGTCCATAAAGCTTGTCTTTGTTGTCGCCGCCGTAAATTATATCGGGATCGGTAATGCTGGAACTATCACGTCCTTCGATTTTGTCTTTGTCGCTTGTGCCAAAGTAGTATTTCGTAGCCACTGTTCTGTCTCCAAAAAGAATGTTGAGGCAGAATTAACAGCTATAAGATAGCGGAAGGCTAAGGTAATTGTTAAAATTCTAACGGGTTTGCTTTTTATTCAGAAATTGGAATATGTAGTTGATAAATGCATAATTTTTGTTCTTGTCAGGTGCGGCTGACTGGGGTAATCATAAAAAATGAGCAATGAGATAACATTGATGAACAATCGTTTCGCACTGATTTGTGCCGCGGTTTTGCTCGACCTGAATTTGCTTCCAGGCAACCTTAGAAGCGGTCATCGGGCTTTTTGAAGGAAGCGCCCGGTGGTCGATTAGATGATCATCAGATTGTCATGCTTCCTGTGATTTTTTCCATTTATATCAATAATTATGCGCCCGGATGAAAACATTTCTGCGGCAAATCCAAGATGAAGGAACGGCATTATGATGCTGGACAGCGCAAATAAATACAGGCCTTACCCACAAGTTGATCTGCAAGATCGCACCTGGCCTGCAAAAACCATTACCAAGGCACCGATCTGGTGTTCTGTTGATCTACGGGATGGCAATCAGGCACTGATTGACCCGATGGGGCATGAGCGAAAATCGAGAATGTTTGCGCTTTTGCTTGATATGATGTTCAAGGAAATTGAAATTGGTTTCCCCTCGGCCTCACAAACTGATTTTGATTTTGCCCGCTGGTGCGTTGAGCAGGGCGGGGTGCCGGATGATGTTTCGCTTCAGGTGCTGGTGCAATGTCGCCCGGAACTGATTACCCGCACATTTGAATCGCTTGAGGGTGCGAATAAACCAATTGTACATTTTTATAATTCCACATCCGAACTGCAAAGAAGGGTAGTGTTTGATAAAGATCAGGCTGGAATAAAGCAGATTGCCACCGATGCGGCCAAACTGATTGCCGATATGGCGGCGAAAGCCGGTGGGGACTACCGGTTTGAATATTCCCCCGAAAGCTTTACCGGGACAGAGCTTGAATTTTCGCTCGAGGTTTGTAATGCGGTAAGTGAAATAATTCAGCCAACTACCGACAATCCAATCATTTTTAACCTTCCTGCAACTGTGGAAATGTCGACGCCGAATATTTATGCAGACCAGATTGAGTGGATGAGCAGAAACCTGGATAATCGCGATTGTGTGGTGCTTTCGCTTCATCCTCATAATGACAGGGGTACTGGAATTGCTGCAACTGAGCTGGCATTGCTTGCTGGTGCTGACCGGGTGGAAGGCACATTGTTCGGCAATGGAGAGCGTACCGGTAATGTGGATCTTGTAACGCTTGCTCTTAATATGATGACCCAGGGGGTTGACCCTGAACTGGATGTTTCCGACATCAATCGCATCAAGGGAGTTTATGAATATTGCAATCAATTGCGAATTCCTGAACGCCATCCCTATGTGGGCGAATTGGTTTATACAGCCTTTTCCGGCTCGCATCAGGATGCGATCAACAAGGGAATGAAAGCGCTTGATCAGTCTAATACCGGTATGTGGGAAGTACCATATCTGCCGATTGATCCAAAACATGTGGGGCGCTCTTACGAGGCGATAATTCGCATCAACTCCCAATCCGGCAAGGGTGGTGTTGCTTATATTATGGAAGCGGATTACGGGCTAAAACTACCGCGTAATCTGCAGGTGGAAATGCGTGATGAGGTGCAACGCATTACCGATCAGGAAGGACATGAAATTCCGGCTGATCGAATTTATCAACGGTTTATGGATCGTTATGTTCGACAGGAAAATGCCCGACTTAAGTTTGTAAAACATACAACCTTGCCTGATACGGAAAACCCTGGTGGGCGCATTGTTGAGGCTGTCCTATCAGACAATGGCGTGGACGTTAAAATTTCCGGGCAGGGCACAGGGCCGGTTGATGGCTTTGTCGATGCGATTTGCTCTCATCTTGGCCTCAAATTTTCAGTTGCAGACTATTCCGAGCATTCGCTCAAACAGGGATCTGATGCAACTGCAATTTGTTACATGGAAATTGAACATGATGGTGGCAAATTGTTTGGTGCAGGGATAAACAGCAATATTGTTGTTGCGTCACTTGAGGCAATTGTGTCTGCTGCAAACCGTATTGTTGCCAATGACTTTTAAAGGATGCGGCTTTGACCAATAGTCTTTATTCAATTGAAATGGGCGATGCCAGTGGCGCGCCCATTTTGCTGTTGCATGGTTTTGGTGGATTTGCGGATAATTGGGCAAATTTGCAACAACGCCTGGCTACAGACAAGTCGGTTTTGGCTTTTGATCTTCCTGGACACGGGCAATCGCTGAATTACCCGGATGCGGGTGAACCAAAAATTGCGGCGCGGGCAATCATTGCAGAAATGGAAAAACGTAACATCGCCAAAGCGCATATTGTCGGTTTTTCAATGGGGGGCGCAATTGCATCGCTTATTGGTCTGTTTGCACCAGAACGGATTGCATCACTAACATTGCTGGCACCGGGTGGTTTTGGTCCTGAAATTAATCACAAAATGCTGCAGGCCTATGCTCGCGCAGACAATGAGAATGCAATTCGCCAGATATTACCACAGTTTTACGGGTTTTCAGCCAAAATACCTGAAACCCGTATCAAGGCAGAACTTGCCTCGCGCCAGCAACCGGGCATAACGCAGAGCTTGTGTAAAATTGCCGATCTACTGTTTGATGGCTCAAAACAAGGGGTTATTCCAATTTCTCCGCTGCTGGAAATTGAAGTGCCAATCAAAGTGCTGTGGGGGACACAGGATAATATTTTGCCCACAAGGCAGGCTCATAAATTGCCGGGGTTGATTGCAACACACGTGTTTTCAGATACGGGGCATATGTTGATTGAGGAGCAACCGGATGCGGTTTATCGTCTGGTCAAACAGAATACAGCTTATTGCTAATCTTGTCGGTTAGGTATGTTAAGCTGAGTTTGTATGTGGGGTGATTAATTGCCAATGTCCATGCGCATTGTCTCGATCATGCCCCCTGTACAATCGTGTAAACTCCGGCTACAAGGCGGCCAATATGTGATGTTTGACCATGCAATTGGGTGTGGCGGTGGCCCCTGAATTTGACACCTGTGTGTTTGAACGGACCAATTCGCATTCAGAAAGATAATCATGACAGAATTTGAAGGCGTTCATCCGGCGCTTGGTAAGGCGTTGAGCGATCGCGGCTATAGCCAGTTAACATCAGTTCAAAGTGCAGTGCTAAACCCGGAACTGGCAGGCAAGGATATGTTGGTATCGGCGCAAACCGGATCGGGCAAAACGGCTGCATTCGGAATTGCCTTTGCACCAACTTTGCTTGGTGACGATCAACGGTTTTCCCGCGCAGGTGCGCCATTGGCACTTGTGATTGCACCGACCAGAGAGCTTGCCTTGCAGGTTAAAGCAGAATTGCAATGGCTCTATAGTCCAACTGGTGCAATTGTTTCATCCTGTGTTGGTGGTATGGATTACCGCAGCGAGAAGCGAAACCTTGAACGCGGTGTTCATATCGTAGTCGGCACGCCCGGCCGGTTGCGCGATCATATTCAGCGAAATTCGCTTAATACCAGTGAATTGAAAGTTGCGGTTCTTGATGAGGCAGATGAAATGCTTGATCTGGGGTTTCGCGAGGATTTGGAATTTATTCTTGATTCAACGCCAAGCGAACGCCAAACACTGCTGTTTTCGGCAACTGTACCTCGCACAATTGCTAATCTTGCCAAGCGTTTTCAACGTGATGCAGTGCGGGTTTCAACTAATGAAGAGAAAAAGCAGCATGTTGATATTGAATATCAGGCGTTGGCGGTTGCTGCCAATGACCGGGAAAATGCGATTATCAACGTCCTTCGCTTCCATGAGGCGCAAAGCGCTATTGTTTTTTGCGGAACGCGCGCAACGGTCAATCATCTGACCAGCCGCTTTTCCAATCGTGGATTTTCTGTGGTGGCACTTTCTGGCGAACTTAGCCAAAATGAGCGAAGCCATGCGTTGCAAGCCATGCGCGATGGTCGTGCACGGGTTTGTATTGCAACGGATGTTGCTGCTCGTGGTATTGATTTGCCCAATCTCGAATTGGTAATTCACGCTGATATTCCAAAGAATGCCGAAGGTCTTCTCCATCGTAGCGGGCGTACCGGGCGGGCAGGGCGCAAGGGAACCAGTGTTCTTATTGTTCCCCATAACTGGCGCAAGCGCACAGAAAGATTGCTGCAAAATGCTAAGATTTCCGCAAGTTGGGGCAAGGCCCCGAGCGTTGAACAGGTCATTGAACGAGACAATGCGCGGATACTGGAAGATACATCCTTTGATGAGGCGATTGATGAAAATGAACGGGAATTTGCCCTTGCCCTGTTAGCCAAGCATGGGGCTGATAAGGTTGCTGCTGCATTTATTCGTGCTTACCGGGCCGGGCGTTCTGCACCGGAAGAGATAAGCGAAGGCGGTTTTGATAACAGGCAGTCAGAGCGAAATAATGCGCCTCGTAGTGAACGTAAAACCCGCCCGACAAGCGATTTTATCGACGGGGCTTGGTTTTCGCTATCAATCGGCCGCAAACATTCTGCCGAACCCCGATGGATTATTCCAATGTTATGTAAGGCGGGGAAGATCAGTAAACGCGACCTTGGGGCGATAATTATCAATCAAACCAATACGTTCGTTGAGTTTAAGCCCGCCAGTGTTGAGGGTTTTATTGAGGCCGTTGGCCCGGATATGCGGCTTGAGAAATCTGTAACGGTCAAGCGGTTGGATAAGGCGCCTGATGCTGTTTCTGAACCGACAGGACGAGATGGGCCGAGGAAGAAATTCCGCAAGGATCGTAAGTCGTATGATGGAAAGAAACCAGAGGGCAAACGAAAATTTAAGGGAAAGCCCGGTCCTCGTCCTAAGCCAGAAGGAGATTTTGAACCCGCTTCCAAAGGGCCAAACAAGAAAAAAGCATGGATGGACAAAAAGCCTGAAGGCTCCGATGCAGGTGGAATTAAAAAGAGTAAGAAATCAAGATCTGGAAAACCAAGAAAACGTAAAAAAGATCGAAAAACCCCAACCAGTTGAGTGATCCATTTTTGAACGAAATTGTGATTTGAAATTTTCAGCAGAACTCTTTTGGGCCACATTCTCGAAAATGCGTGCTATTTTATTAGGAACTTGTTAAGCAATAAAACTGCCTGTTTTTGGATATGTATCAGTAAATTGGAGAGCTGCCGTGAGTGAAGGTGTTAGCAACCATCCAAATGTCGTCAAGAATTTTGAAGAGCGTGCTGCACGGAAACGAAGCCTTGCTGCCGCCCTGAGTGACGTTAAAAACCGGCAGGCCAGCCAAAATGACGTTGTTGTTGACTTAAAAGAGGCAGAGTTTGCACGGCTGGAGTTGTTTGGCGATGAGGTCAGGCCGCTGTTTGAGCAATTGCCCGAGGGGCATGATCAATTTGAATTTGGTCTTAGCACCGGAAAACCGCCTCGTCTGTGGATTGATATGACAGCGCATGTCTCGATGGGTCATGACAAGCGGACCTATCGATTTTTGAAGGACACCAAAGCAGGACGTGTGGTGCTGGCGGAATCCCACGATCTTGGAATGGTGGCTGATACGGTCTCAAATTACGTGGCTGAGCGGGTTTTAGAACGTGAGAAAATTCTCGAAGGGGATTGGAACTCTTTGTTGTTGAACGAAGAAACCGCAATCCAAAGGGCAAAAGGGTACAAAAAATCGACCTGGTTAAATTTACTTTGGTTCGTTTCCGGTTTTGGCCTAAGCGCAATGCTCTTTTATCTTTGGGCTCATCCGGAAATTTTGCCGGTTTCATTTAAGGCATTGTTCTAAAGCGCAGGTGCTGCACAATGAACCTCAGGCAGCGATTAACCCAGCGACTTTTTATGTGGGGGGCAATGTTGACCCGAGGCGCGACACTGGGCGTGCGCGCAATTGCAATCGACAAAAACAACAATATTGTGCTGGTTCGGCATACCTATGTGCCGGGCTGGTATTTGCCCGGTGGTGGCGTTGAGCGTGGTGAAACCATGGGTGCATCCATCAGGCGGGAGTTGCAGGAAGAGGCAAATGTTATTCTCACCGCAGAGCCTGAATTGATTGGTATTTATCTGAATCGCAAGACCTCACGACAGGACCATGTGGCTTTATATTTATGCCGGGAATGGAACCAGGCAAGCACTCCTGAACCGAATATGGAAATTGCTGAGTGCCGCTTGTTTCCTTTGGATAATTTGCCGGTCGATGCGACGCCCAGTACACGGGCGCGTATTTTTGAAACCCTGAATGGTGAAGCAAGGTCTGAATTCTGGAGCTGAATGGAATAGCAGAAGCTTGAATCTTGATTCAATATGCCCAGGCAGGCTGTTGAAAACAAACAGATTTAATATTGGGCGCGTCTTAATCTATTGAATCAACTTAGTCATAAACCGAACCAATATGAGCAATTACCAGAACTACACGGTAGGAGAGCGTGGCAGCTCTATATTTTTGATCAAAACATGCTCAATGTCAGGAATGCAAATTGGCGACTGGACCCCGGATTATTTTGGTGATAGTTGATTTTTTGAAAGTTCTAATTGAGAAACCAAAAATGAATTTGCGACGACGATATGAGAAAGAATATGCCGCTCAATATGAGCAGGCTTTCTGTCGTCGATAATTGCTTGAACCGATTGCATTTCCGACGGCCTGAGTTTTAAGTCTTACCGTTGGAAAATTCATGACCCACTCGTTTACAATTACTCCTGAACTAACCGCACATTTTGATGATATTGAAACTATTACTCAATTGATATTTGGACCGGGTATGTTTGCCCGAGCTGCTTACCGTTTACGCGAGGGGGTGATGCCTGAACCACATCTTTCCTTTGTTGCATTGCGCGATAGCAAGGTGATTGGCAGCGTTCGCCAAACGCAGATTTTAATTGGCGATCAGCCGGCATTGTTGTTGGGGCCTTTAGGGGTTTTGCCGGACTATAAAAATGGAGGCATTGGCAAGGCTTTGATGCAAGCGGCTATAATTGCTGCAAAGGAAAATTCTTTGGCAAGCGGTGCCAATGTAATTTTACTGGTTGGTGACCATGCCTATTATAAACCATTTGGTTTTTGCCAAGTGCCGCAAAATCACATCGTGATGCCCAGACCTGTCGATTTGGGGCGTACTTTAGTGCTTGAGCTTGAGGATAATGCGCTGGCAAAAACTTCAGGCGTTGCGCGACCTTTTAAAAACTAACGCCCTTCACGTGCCCACATGGCCGACAGGCCTGCAAGCAGCAGGGCGAGGCCCAGAAGTCCGGAAAATAGCGGCAATTGATTTATGCCTTTTAGTATAGATGCATCAGTGGTTTTAAGGCCGACCCAGTCATTACCGGCGGTAGCGCCATTGCCCCGCACGGGTAATATTCTTGGAATTCTAAGTTGCCCGTTACCTGCATCAACACGTTTGATCAGGCCGTTGGTGGATTTTGCAATCGCTGCAAGTTTTTCGGTCGAGCTGGTCACATTTTGAAATTCACGTGGATTGGCGGGGCCTACATGGGTGAGGGCGCGCAATTCGCCATTGGCGAGCTGGTAAAGGCCCGGTATTTCGGCTTTGATACTGGCTTTCCAAATGCCATCGCTGGATTTTGTAAATGGAACCTTTTTAAGATCACCGGTTGGCGATAGAATGCTGAGTGGGCCGGGGGCTTCTCCCATTGTCTGGCGGGTAACTTCGAGACGTTGGCCAATACTTTTTGTTGTCAAAGCCTCTTCATCCAGTTGTGGTTCTTTCATCAACCAGTGGGCCAAACGGCGCAATAGAGCCACATGCGGGCCACCGCCTTCAAACCCTCGTGCCCACAACCACACATGATCTGACATCAAAGCGGCAATTCTACCATCGCCCGGTCGATCCAATATCAAGAGAGGTTTGTCATCCGGGCCATTCATAATTACATCGCCGGTGGTTTCTGAGCTGCCGATATGGCGATACCAGCGGCTCCACTTTGGCGGTGATGTGTGACCACCATTTAATCCTCTGGTTACCGGGTGTTTTTTTCCAGCATCAGAAACGGTCGGATAGAATGGCTTTTCAGTAATTTCCCCGCTGGGAGTTGCCGGCAATATCGGCGAAATGGGCGTGCGGAATATGCTTTGATTGGCTGAAAATTCAGGCCCTGCCGCAATCAATACCGCGCCACCATCGCGCACATATCGGGCAATATTGTCAAAATATAAAATCGGTAAAACACCGCGTAACTGGTAGCGATCAAAAATAATCAGATCAAAGCTATCTATTTTTTCAACGAATAGCTCGCGCGTTGGAAAGGCGATCAGCGATAATTCGTTTATCGGCGTTCCATCCTGCTTTTCGGGGGGGCGCAAAATGGTGAAATGTACAAGGTCAACGGAAGCGTCGGATTTCAGCAGATTGCGCCAGGTGCGTTCGCCCGAGTGAGGTGCGCCGGATACCAGTAAGACCCGCAGGTTTTCACGAATGCCATCAAGCACTGTAAATGAGCGGTTATTTTGCGTGGTGATCTCTCCATCAACAGTTTCCGCCTCAAATTCGATGATAGTTTTGCCACCGTGGGGCACCTTGAAGGTGAAATTATGCGGCGTGCCCTCGCGAACAATCACGCTTGAATAGAAGTCTCCGTCAATAATCGTGCGCACCTCAACGGTTTGACCTTTTGGAATATTACTATCCTCAATTCGAAACCGGATTGTCTGATTTTCGCCAACGATGCCGAAGCGGGGCGCGCGTTCAATAACAATTCGTCGGTCATATTCATCAGCAGTTCCGGTAATCAATGCATGGATTGGTGCGGAAATCCCTGCCTGTTTTGCATTTTTGGGAATATCGTGCACCTGCCCATCGGTAATGAAAATAGCCCCGGCGAGCCTTTCAGGTGGCACATCCTGCAGGCCTTTTCGAAGTGCTGTAAACAGGGCGGTTGACGCCTCTTCGTCGATATTTTCATTGTTCTTGGCGGTAATGATACGGGTTTCAAAACCATTTAACCGTTCCAGCAATTGCTTTACGGCTATTGCTGTATCCAAAGTTTGTTTGCTGCGCCCGGCAAGTTTCTGGCTATCGCTTTCATCAATCACCAAAGCAACGACGCTTTTTAATTTCTCGCGATCTTCCTGCAGGAGGGTAGGATTAAGCAGGGCAAGCACAAGCGCCAATACGGCCGCCAGGCGAAACCAGCTGCCGCGCAGGCTACGATAGAGCCCAAATAGCGCGATAATTCCGGCGATTGCGCCAAGGGCGGCGATCAGCCAATAAGAAAATACCGGATCAAAACTAATGTGCCAATTCATCTGGATGTCCACCTCATTGGCCAAGTCTTTCCAGCAAGGCAGGGATATGCACCTGATCGGATTTGTAATTTCCGGTTAGCGTGTACATGGCCAGATTTACGCCGACCCGGTAGGCATAGGTGCGAAGAATGGGGCTGGAGGGCACCGTTGGCAAAAGCGGTCTGCCTTGCTCGTCTATTGCCCAGGCGCCGGCAAAATCGTTGCTGGTGATGATGATGGAAGATACGCCATCTCCAACGCGTACCGGGCGTTCATTGTCAGTTTCCGGTTCACTTGCCTCCACCCATAAGGTGTCGCCGTTAAAGCGGCCGGGAAAGACTTTGAGCAGGTAAAACGCCTTGGTTAAAACGTGGTCGGAAGGGACGCGTTCCAACGGTGGAATGTCGAGGCCGGCAAGCATTTTGCGCAGTTTTTCCGTTGCCCGGGAAACGGTTGCCCCGCCGAAACCGCCGGAAAGCGCATCCTTGGTATCAAAAATAACCGTGCCGCCTTTTTTCATGAAAGCATCAATTCGGGCCATTGAGTTTGCATCGGGGATAGTTGCTTCTGGATCAACCGGCCAATAAATCAGCGGATAAAAACTCAGTTCATCCTTTGATATATCCAGGCCAACCGGTGGCCCCGGTTCGAGCGACGTGCGCGAATGAATATAGGCGGTGAGGCCGATGAGGCCTTGCCTGCTGATTTCATCAACTTCTGAATTCCCGGTGATCACATAGGCAAGCCGGGTCGATAATGTTGCTTCAAACCCGGTTATTGCCGTGCCACTGTTCTGGGCAAAGCCTTGATTGGGGGGGACGAATATTATCAGCCCAAGAAAGATCAATGCGATGGATGGTTTGTTGATTTTGCGCGAAAAAAGCCCCGCCATCCAAATGACAGCCAGACAATCAAGTGCCAGCAATAAAAGGGCTGAGGCAAGTAGCCACGGGCGTAGTTTTTTTGCAGCATCGGCAATATAGGGCAACGATACTGGCTTGCCATTTAGGTTTTCTGGCTCAATTGGCACAATTTTACTGGAAGCATTCATCAGGTTTTGTACGACGAACCCATCCGCGCTGCCATATTGTCCAGGAGGGTTGTCGTAGCTGGCAATGTTGGGTTTTCCGCTGCGTAAAACCAGCGGCTTTGCATTGCTCGGCGGGTTTTCAAGCTGGCCTTTGCCATTGAGGGTTTTAAAGGGTGGCAAGACAGTTTCTTTTGCGCCGTTGGCGGAGATGCTTTTGTCGGAAACCGCACTGCCTGATAGCCGTACCACGCGCCGCAACATTTCAACAAAACTGCCAGAAAGGGCCAGGTTTGACCAGGAGGCATTGGCCGTTACATGAAACAGAACAACCCAGCCATTGCCATGTTTGGCGGCTGTTACCAATGGTGTGCCATCGGCAAGGCTGGCCCAGGTGCTTTGTGGAAGGTTTGCGTTGGGTTCTGCCAATACCTGCCGGGAGACTGTCACATCATCAGGAATATTCAAATCGGCAAAAGGGCTTTGCGGGCTGAATGAGGTCAATGGCTGGGGGGTGCCCCATGTGAGGCTGCCGGCAAGATTTCGCCCCCCATTGCGCAGTAAAACAGGAATGAGGGCATTGCTCGCCGAGGCGGCCAAACGAGGGCCGGCGAAGCGTATCAGCATGCCGCCTTTTTCCACCCATTTTGAGATCGTTGCGGCGGTATCGGGTGAAATTGTACCGATGTCGGCCATTATAAGCGTTGAAACCCGATCCGCTATCAGAGATTTTGCGGCGTTGGAAATGTTTGCATCATCGGGGTAGCGCAGTTCGCTATAGGGGCCCAATGCTCTTGAGATATAATAAAGCGGTGAGAGCAAGGGTTGGGCAAGGTCGCTGTTTTCGCCCGAAATAAGCCCGACGCGGCGACGCTGAAATTTTTCATCCAGCAGATAGACGCCACCGGCATTGGTTTTGCCGGATATATCAATTCGGGCAATATCATTGCGAAGTTCAACGGGCAGTTTGAAGAGCGCTTTGGCGGACGTGGCACCTTCATCAAATGTATAAGGTGTGGTTGCCAATGAGCGGCCTTGTTCATCAAAGGCGATGATTTCTCCAGATAGGTTTTGCGTCGATTGAGGGCGAGTAACCGTAATTTCCATTGCTGAGGGATCATTGGTGGCATTTGTAATTGCGGCGAGCTGGCCGATATTTGGTAAATATATCTGAAAATCAGTTGCTGACTGCTCTTTTAGAAGTTTCGAGAGCAAAAGATCATCGGTATTTTGAAGTCCGCTGCTGAGCCATACTATCGAAGTGGGATTTGCTGCTTTTGGTAGATTTCTTAGGATTTTGATTGTTTTAGACCAGTCCGTCATAACGGGTTGAGGAACTGCGGCCTGCAGTGATTTTTTGGCCTGAACTGCCGAAATCCCAATTTGGTTAGCGGCGTTCTCACCAACTGCAAATAGCAGCGAAACTGGCCGTTCATCAGCATTTGCCTGATCAATGATCCGGTTTGCAGTCGCAATTTGAGCTGGCCATGACGCACCAGAGGCCCAGCTATTGTCGAATATTACCAGCAAAGGCCCGTTACCGCTGACGACCGGTTTTTGTGGGTTCCAGATGGGGCCTGCCATTGCCAGAATTACCAGTGCAGCCATCGCCAGGCGAAGTAAAACCAGCCACCAGGGCGAATGGGCAGGAGTTTCTTCCTGCTTGGGAATTTGCGATAATAGTCTGGTTGGCGGAAAGGCTTCTTCCCTGGGTTTTGGCGGTGTTAAGCGCAGTAACCACCAGATTACTGGTAATGTGGCAAGCGCCAGCAAAATCCAGGGTGATGCGAATGCAATGGGAAGCAAGGTCATTGCGATGCCCCAGAATTATAGGCCTGTTCGTTGCTGAGCCTTGAATGCAAAGCGACGAGAGCGGATGAAGCGGGATTGTCTGTATGATGAATTATGTGGCTCCAGCCAAGGCGTGTCAGGTGATTGGTCAAGGTTTGTTTTCGAGCCGAAAACAGTTTTGTGTAATCACCTGCCAGTTGTTCTGCACGCCCTGCAACAAATGTTGAGCCGGTTTCGGGATCCAAAAACTCGGTTCGCCCTGCATAGGGAAAGCTCTCTTCTGCCGGATCTATGATTTGCACAATATGGCCGCGGATACCGCGCTGGGCAATGGCATTTATATTTTTAATCAGCTCATCAATTGGATCAAGGAAATCGCTGATCATAATGAGTTCGGAATATTTTTTTACATGTTCTGTTGGCGGAAACCCAACATCCAGACTAGCGTGTATGAGTTCGGCGGCAATATTTTCGGCGGCATTTCTGTGTGTTGAGGGTTTGCTGACACCCGGCCAGCCAATGCGTTCGCCACTTCGGGCTAAAATGTCACAAAGTGCCAGTGCCAAAACCATTGCGCGCGATTGCTTGGATACGTCTGCAAGTTCAGATTTATACAACATGGAAGGCGAATTGTCGGCCCATATCCATAGGGTGTGGGCGGCTTCCCATTCTTTATCCTGTACATAGATATGTTCATCGCGTGCGGATCGTCGCCAATCAATCCTGGCCAGTGTTTCCCCATCGACATAGGGACGAAATTGCCAGAAATTCTCACCAACGCCGCGTTTGCGGCGGCCGTGCCAGCCGTTTATTGCGGTGTTGGATATATGTCGGGATTCGGTCAGTAGATCAGGGATGAGGGCTGCGCGCGCGCGCGCCCGCTCCAGCGTTTCAGCGCCTGATGCATGCTCAACACGGGTTCCGATGGTGGCTGACAAAATTTACATCCACTTTGATTTAAGGTCAAAGATGACTTCACATATGCTGATGCCTTCAGCTCTGGCGGCAAAGTTTAGCGCCATTCTGTGTTGCAAAACCGGTTCTGCCAATGCCATCACATCGTCAACTGAAGGGGCCAAACGTCCATCGAGCAATGCGCGGGCCCGTACGGTCAGCATTAATGCCTGGCTGGCGCGCGGTCCTGGCCCCCAGGCAATATGCCTATTTGCATCGCTGGCGCCTTTCTCTGGCTGGGCTTGCGGCCGGGCAGAGCGGACCAGGCCAAGGATCGCATCAACAACAGATTCACCCACCGGTATGCGGCGTACCAATTGTTGCAAAGATCGTAATTCGCCGGGTTTAAGAGCTGCTTTGGCGGTGGCTACACTGTCGCCGGTTGTTTCAAACAGGATGCGACGTTCCGCATCCATATCTGGATAGGGCACATCAATTTGCATTAAAAACCGGTCAAGCTGGGCTTCTGGCAAGGGGTAGGTTCCTTCCTGCTCCAGCGGGTTTTGGGTTGCCAATACATGAAACGGGGCTGGAAGATCATGGCGCTCACCGGCAATGGTGATATGATATTCCTGCATCGCCTGCAGCAGGGCAGACTGGGTTCTGGGGCTTGCCCGGTTGATCTCATCTGCCATTAGCAATTGGGCAAATATCGGCCCTTTGATAAAACGGAATGACCTTTTTTTGTTTTTATCTTCTTCCAGCACTTCGGAGCCGAGAATATCGGAGGGCATCAAATCAGGGGTAAACTGAATTCTGTTCGCATCAAGCGCCAACACGGTGCCAAGCGTTTCAACCAGTTTTGTTTTGGCCAGTCCCGGTACACCAATCAGCAGGGCATGCCCGCCAGCTAACAGGGTGATAAGAACCCGCTCAACCACTTCGGTTTGTCCGTAAATTACCTCGCCAATTGCAGATTTTGCTGCAGCAATGTCCTCAACAGCACTTTCAACCGCTGCGATAATTTCTTTGTCAGACGTTGGTTCCGCGGGATTTGAAATAACACTCATCAAAGTTCTTTCATTATCAGGTTGCTCTTAATTTGGCATGGTGGCAAATAATGATACACCAACTATTTCGTGAGTATGGCGCTTTTTTGGTTTTTATACAGTGGTTATAGTGTTCAGGACATCAAAATGACGGGAACAACCGGAAAACGACCAGAGTTGCAAGATGTGCAACAGGGCACTGCGATGTTGGAAGCACTTGTTGCACGTGCGGGCAATCACGGTAAAAACTTACCGCCTGTGGAGCAATGGCACCCGGATTACTGCGGTGAAATTGATATGGAGATTAAGCGCGACGGCACTTGGTTTTATATGGGGACACCGATAGGACGGGCGCCGTTGGTTCGATTGTTTTCAACAGTATTGCGCAAGGATGAAGATGGTGAAACTTATCTGGTGACACCGGTCGAAAAGATAAAAATCAAGGTTGAGGACGCGCATTTTCTGGCTGTTGAAATGAGCGGTACAGGGCAGGGAAATGACCAGGTGTTGACCTTTAGAACCAATGTGGGTGATGTGGTTGAAGCCAGTGCGGAACACCCGATTAGGTTTGAAATTGTTGAGGAAAATCAAGGTGTAAAGCCCTATTTGTTAATGCGTGGCCGGTTGGAAGCATTGGTGAGCCGGGCGGTAATGTATGATCTCATTGAACTTGGCGAAGAAATTGAAGTGGATGGGGCTACAATGTTTGCACTTCGTTCCAATGGAGCGGTATTTCCGATTATGAATGTGGATGATCTCAATTCTGGTGCCGGGCTGGATGATAGTGCATGAGACAGGAAAAAAACGCTCATAGAGCATTAAGCCAGCAAGCAATTTCGGCCATGCAGTTTCGTCAAAAGTTTGAGCAAAGGCAAAAACTTGCAGGATTTGGTGTGGGCGGTGGCGATCATGTGCTCAATCAGGACAAATCCAGAGTTGATGACAATTCGCTCAAAAACGCCTCCGTTTTGTTTGGGATAATCGACCGGATCGAGGGGGCAAGTGTGTTATTAACCAAGCGAACAGAGACTTTGTCGTCTCACAAGGGGCAGGTGGCGCTTCCCGGTGGAAAAATTGATAAAAGTGATGCCTCTGCCGAATCGGCCGCCCTGCGCGAAGCCTATGAGGAGGTGGGCGTTGAGCCGGAATTTGTCACCGTATTGGGGCGCCTGGGTGATTATAAATCCGGTTCCGGATATAGGGTATCTCCGGTGGTTGGAATAATTGATCCGGCATTCACTTTGAGAATAAACCAACACGAAGTTGCAGAGGCTTTTGAAGTGCCACTTTCATTTCTGATGAATGAGGAAAATCATCAAGTTGGCAGTGCGGTTTGGAATGACACGGAACGGTTTTTCTATAAAATGCCTTACGGAGAAGGGCGTGACGTCAAGCCAATCTGGGGATTGACCGCCGGGATAATTCGGATGATTTATGACAGGGTTTATGGATGAATAAAGTGCTTCCCAACGCCGAATGGCTCAAAGACCGTGATCTGCAAAAATTATTGGAATTATTGAGCGCTGATGGCGAAGAGGCGATGGTCAATGGAGGTGCTGTCAGAAATTCTTTGCTCGGGGAACCGGTGGCGGATGTGGACCTGTCAACAACCCTATTGCCTGAACAGGTTGTTGGAATATTGCAGAGCGCAAATATCAAAGTTGTTCCAACCGGTATCGAGCATGGCACGGTTACCGCCGTTCTCAACAAACGTCCGTTTGAAATTACCACCTTACGGTCTGACATTGAAACCAATGGACGACATGCGATCGTCCAGTTTGGTCGCGATTGGTTGGAAGATGCAAAGCGCCGGGATTTTAGCGTCAATGCTCTATATGTCGATAAAGATGGTACGGTTTTTGACCCCCTTGAGGGGATGATTGATATCAAGGCGCGGCGAATAAGATTTATTGGAGATGCGGAAGATCGCATCAAAGAAGACTTTTTACGGATTTTGCGGTTTTTCAGATTTTTTGCCTGGTACGGAACGGGCGCACCTGATCGAGAGGCTTTGAAAGCCTGTGTTCGTATGAAGAACATGATTGGGGATTTATCGGTTGAACGCGTTTGGAACGAGTTTCGCAAACTTCTAAGCGCTCCGGATCCGGCACGCGCCATATTGTGGATGCGGCAATCCGGGGTTTTAAATGTGGTTTTACCAGAAAGCGAAAAATGGGGCATTGATGCGTTTCAACGGTTGGTTAGAACCGAGAGCGAGTTAGGTTGGGAGATTGATCCGCTTTTGCGGTTGATGGCAATCATTCCGCCGCAACAGGATATTGTGTCTGGATTGGCTGATAGATTGCGGCTCTCAAAGGTCGACGGCAAAAGGTTGCTGGATTGGGTGAATAGTGTTGGTTCATTTGATGATGTGAATGAATATGAACTTCAAAAACTCATATATAAAGGTTCCCGGCAAGGAATAATTGACAGGCTTAAACTTGACCTGGCGCGGCTGCGTGAATTGGGAATGCGGGAGGATACGGCCCTGGTTGATGCCGTGCGTATAAGCGGTTTGCTGGATTTTGCATTGGCTTGGGAAAAGCCAAAATTTCCGCTTAAAGGCAAAGATCTGATTGAGTTGGGATATTTGCCGGGAAAAGAGCTTGGGGAAATCCTTAAATCGCTGGAAGAGCGTTGGATTAATGCCGGTTTCGGTGGATCGAAGCAGAAATTGCTTGAGAACCTACCTGAAATTTAAGCTGGAATTTTAATCGTTGCTTTTAAACCGCCAAGCGGGCTGTCATCCAGTACTATATCGCCGCCGTGGGTCCGGGCTATATCGCGGGCAATCGCAAGGCCTAATCCTGTGCCAGTATTATCCTGGTTCCGCGCCTCATCTAAACGAAAAAATGGTTTGAATACATCTTCTCGAGATTCTTCCGGGATGCCAATTCCATTGTCATCAATTTGAATGCTTAGCCAGTTTCCTCTGTGATCGGCCAAAATCTGTATCTTGTCGGCATTCTTAAGGGCATTTGACACAAGATTGCTAAGAAGTCTGGAAAATGCCCCGGGACGGACATTGATTGTAGCCCGGCCTTTGAGCTCAAATGTAAGTTTCTTGTTTCTCAAGCTGGCTTCATTTTCGAGGCGTATCAAAGCATCTTTAAGATTAATGGTTCCTGGTTCTTCATCGCCTTCGCCTCTGGTAAAGTTGACATAACCTTCAATCATCATCTGCATGTCGTCGACATCATTTTGCAATTCGTCGACCTCGGGGCTTTTTCCAAGCAATGCAAGTTGTAATTTAAATCTGGTTAGAATTGTTCGAAGATCGTGGCTAACACCCGCTAGCATTGTTGTTCTTTGTTCTATTTGACGTTCAATGCGGCCCCTCATTTCAAGGAATGCAATGCCTGCGCGACGTACCTCCTGAGCTCCTCGAGGCTTGAAGTCCCCAGGAATCGACCGGCCTTTACCGAATGCTTCCGCTGCTTCTGCCAGTTTTTGAATTGGGCGGATTTGATTTCGCAAAAACAATATCGAGATGAAAATCAAAACCAGCGATGTGCCGCTCATCCACAGTAAAAATATATGGGTGTTGGATGCGTAGGCTCTGCTTCTGCGCAGAAATACCCGCAACACATTTTTTTCAAGCTTGATTCTAATTTCCAAAAGATTGGAATCGCCAACTGTATCTATCCAGAATGGTTTTGCAATTTGCGTGGTGATTTGCTGACTGAGAATACCGTCCAGAATAGAAAAGAAAGGTTTTGGGTTGGGCGGAGGTAAGGGGGCAGGTGGCAAGATTGAAATGTTAAGAGCAAATTTTTGGCGGGCAATTTTTGTAATTGTCTCATATTCGGTATCTTGAGGGTAGGTCTCGATCACACTAACAATAGCCGATACATCGCGCACAACCGCCGTAGAAAGACGCTGAGTGACTGATTGCCAATGGCGCTCCATAAATACAAATGCGACCACTGATTGCAATAAAACCATCGGCGTGATGATAATAAGAAGCGAGCGGCCGTAAAGGCCTTTCGGCATTTGAGCAGCAATCCACCGGGTAAAGACAATCCAAGGATAGCGCAGCCGTCTTAATCTGTGTTGATATACCTCAATCGACGACACGCCCGTCCTCCATTCCGGCGATTACTTCTGTATCGCTGATATTTTGAGGAAATCATATCTATCGACACGACTTGGCACAACAGCAAAAATCCGATGAGGTTTGTGAGTAAGGTTTGTGTAGGCGGCGGCTTGCAATAATCAGCTAGTCAACATGCAATTTGTAGCCCATCCCCCGCACTGTTTGCAGCCAATTTGGTTGGGCTGGATCGGGTTCGATTTTTCTTCTCAAACGGTTGATTTGAACATCGACGGTTCTCTCGCCCGTAACATTGTCGTTTCCAAGTAGCTCCTGACGTGGAACAATATCTCCGGCATTGAGAGCAAACAAGACCATTATCTCACGTTCCCTGTCTGTAAGGCGAACCGGGGTGCCGTTATTTTTCAACTCTCTTGATGCAATCGTAAATGTATAAGGGCCAAACACCACCTGCTCAATTGCAGGTACTTCTGGCTGCGCGGTCCTTTTCAAAATTGCATTGACACGGAGCAGTAGCTCACGGGGGTCAAATGGCTTGGGTAAATAGTCGTCAGCACCGGCTTCCAGGCCGGTAATTCTCGCTTCAGTCTCTGAAAGGGCGGTAAGCATCAGAATTGGAACATCCATTTCTTCGCGTAAATATCTGGTGAAGTCGACGCCAGATTCTCCGGGCATCATTACATCCACAATCAGTAAGTCAAAGGCCAGGCCAACAAGCTTGCGGCGCGCATCAGAGGCATTGCTTGCCACAGAAACTCTAAACTCGTTTTCACTCAAGAATCGTGACAACAGATCGCGAATTCGCCGATCATCATCAATAATAAGAATATGGGCGGCGTTATCTGCTAGCGAGGCTGTTTCAGTGGCGTTCATTAAAAAACTCATATTCTCTATAGGGTTCAGAACCAAAATTCAGTACTAATTAAACCCCGGTTGGGGCTCTTGTCTGGTGTTAATCGACCGAAACTCCTTCGTTGAGCAGATGATCAAGAAAATCCCGGTCACTACGGTCAATCATATTTTGTAAAAACGCTTCGACTGCATGTGATTGCCGCGGAATGTCATTGCTGACAATGTTGGCAAATGCGGTTTCAATTCGCTTTGATTGCATTTGGGATAGTTTCAGCGCTAATTTGCGGCCTTTTTTTGTCGGGTATAATAATCGTTTGCGGCCATCATTGTCGGCGCGATGTTGAACGATGTGCCCAGACTCAATAAGTTCCTTTAAAACCCGGCTCAGACTTTGCTTGGTAATTTTTAAAATATCAAGCAACTCTGCAACCGTTAATCCGGGTATTCTGTTGGTGAAATGTAAAACCCTGTGATGTGCCCGGCCAAAACCATACTCGGATAAAACCTCATCAGCATCGGTTACGAATGAACGATAGGCAAAAAACAATAGTTCTATAATTCTGAAATTCTCGCAATCTTCTTTCGACATTGGCATTTTGATTGCATTGGCTTCGTTCATTGTTGTTCTTTCTAAATATCAAAATAACAAAATATATGTCAGGTATGTTGACATATATTTTAAATGCTCAATACTACCTTATGGAGTTTCTTGAATAAATAACAATCTGGAATTCCATTTTGGCTTAACCATTTTGCGGAATGTTCGCCCATTCCCTAAGCAGCGGGTTCTTCGGCTGGTGCCGAATACCTGAAAAGGAGTATTTGTAATGGCATCGAAATCATTTGACCAATTGGACGGCGTTATTTGGTTTAACGGAGAATTTGTTGAATGGGCGGATGCGCAGGTGCATGTGTTAACACATGGCTTACATTATGCCAGTTCGGTGTTTGAGGGTGTTCGGGCCTATGGCGGGAAGATATTCAAGCTGGATGAACACACTGAGAGGCTACATGCTTCTGCAAAACACCTTGGGTTTGAAATTCCCTGGTCGGTTGACGAAATTAATCAGGCCTGTGAAGAATCACTGGTAAAACAGGGATTAAGTGATGCTTACCTCCGTCCGGTCGCCTGGCGCGGCAGTGAAATGATGGGTGTGTCTGCACAAAAAAGCAAGATTAACCTGGCCATCGCTGTATGGGACTGGCCGAGCTATTTTGACCCGGAAGAACGCGTTAAGGGCGTGCGCCTTGATATTTCAGAATGGTGTAGACCTGATCCAAGAACGATCCCCTGCAAGGCAAAAGCTGCGGGACTGTACATGATTTGCACGCTTTCCAAACATGCGGCCGAAGACAAAGGCTATGCTGATGCGTTGATGTATGACTGGCGCGGTCGTGTGGCTGAAGCAACAGGCGCAAATGTATTTTTCGTCAAAGACGGCGTTATTCATACCCCCACACCTGACTGCTTTCTTGATGGGATAACCCGCCAGACCGTTATTGATCTGGCAAAGAAACGACAAATTGAGGTGGTTGAACGGGTCATTATGCCGGATGAAATGAGCGATTTCGAAGAATGTTTTTTGACTGGAACAGCTGCAGAAGTAACACCTGTATCAGAAATCGGCCCCCATTCTTTTACGCCGGGAACAATTTCCACAATGTTGATGGATGATTACACCAAGATCGTGAACGCAGATTGATGCGGGGGTAACATCTACTTTAAAATAGTTTCCCTTGCGTAATGATTGAATCAGCGGCAATATGCTGTTGTATATTAATCAAAACGGGGAGAGAGTGTTTTGGATATTCAATCGTTGATAATTCAACTTGTGTCAGGTGCAGTTGGTGGCGGTGCCATTGGCGGGCTGATTAAACAGGTTGGTATGGGTAATGTCGTTAATCTGATCACGGGTGCCATAGGTGGCGCTGGGGCCAGTTCATTGATGGGCATGATGGGCGGTGCTGCTATGGGCGATATGGTTGGTGGTGGCATGATCGGCACTATTGTTGGCAGTCTTGCCGGCGGTGGTGCGCTGACCGGTGTTGCAGGCCTATTGAAAAACATGCTGGGCAGCAAATAACGGCACTTTATCGTTAGCAAAATTCTGAACAATGGCTTGATAAATAACAAGCGTTAAAGGGCGGATTGAGTGCATCTCATCCGCCCTTTATTTTGGATTATGGGCTGGTTTTAATTGAGCGATGTTGCGTTGTGTATTGGTGAATTTCAAAAAAGAAATTTTTATGTAATAGTTTGCATTACAGATATTAGGATCAATTAATTTAATAGATATAAGAGGAATATCATGGCTCAGCTTCAAGTGGCGATCGTACCGGTAACCAGTTTCCAGCAAAACTGCGCGATTATTTGGGATGTAGATACTATGCAAGCCGCGGTGTTTGACCCGGGTGGCAATGTCGATCGAATAATGTCGATGGTTCGAAAATTGAAGGTCAAAGTGGAAACCATTTTTTTGACGCATGGCCATATAGACCATGCCGGTGGCGCTATGGATCTTAAAGACGTTCTTAATGTTCCAATCGTTGGGCCGCATAAGGACGATGAAATGCTGTTGTCGGGGATCGAAGACCAAGCTAAAATGTTCGAGGTCGCAGCACCCGTTCGCAACGCCATTCCAGATCAATGGCTGGAGGAGGGCGACACCGTTTCGATTGGCGGAAACAAATTTCAGATATTTCATTGTCCAGGCCATGCGCCGGGCCATGTGGTGTTTTTCTGCGAAGAAAGCCAGTTTGCCCATGTGGGCGATGTGCTGTTTGCCGGTGGCATTGGCAGAACAGATTTACCGGGTGGAAATCATGCGGACTTAATCTCATCCATCAAGGATAAGTTATTACCACTTGGGGATGATATTGTTTTCATATGTGGCCACGGCGCAGACAGTACATTTGGGCACGAACGCCAAACCAATCCGTTTTTGGTTCAATAATTAAAATTGATAATTGTAAAACTAGGGTCAGGACCCATTAATGTCATCCATTCAGCAGGCGAACTGGTCGCGCCCGAAGGGTTTGGAAGAAAGTATTCGAATAGTTGCAACAAATGCTCGAAAAGATCCCGATCTGCCCTTGTGCTTTGTTACAACTATTCGAACACTTCTTTCCAAACAGAATTGTGTGAGATTAAAGAGTCCTGACCCTAAAAAGGCCGCGTTGAACCTGGTTCAATACGGCCTTTGAGTATCGTGTAGAATAAATTCTGGAATTATGAGCGATCGAAGCTATTTACTTTTGGAAAAACGGTGCGTTCGATCAGGCTGTGACGCTCAAATACTGAAAAACGAATGCCGAGTTTCAAGCCGTAAGTGAATTCTTTAAGTCCGTTTAAAAATGCCATTGTCTGGTCCTCCTGATGCGATGTCGATGGTTTTGAAGTTCGTATATTCCGGTTGAGAAAATCTCTCTCGTTGATCTGCTATCTAGTGGGTTTTTTCTCAACGACAATTGCAATTAATTCGTACCAGCAATGCGCCGCGTGCATAGATAATGGGGATTGAGCGATAATTGAATATCTCGGGCTGTTTGCATTGGCATTGATGTGGTATTCCGGCAAAAAATACTGGAGAATGCTATGAACAGCCGTAAAGATATTCCGCAAGGTCTACCCGATGATCTTGAGGGTAAAAAGCAATTGGCCCAGAAATGGTTTGCGCAATTGCGTGATCAGATTTGTCTTTCATTTGAAAAACTTGAAACTGACCTTCAAGGCCCGCTATCCGAACTGGAAGCGGGTAAATTTGTCCAGACAAAATGGCAGCGTGATGAAGGCAAGGGCGGCGGCGGCGTTATGTCGATTATGAAGGGCCGGGTGTTTGAGAAAGTTGGTGTTCATGTTTCCACGGTGCATGGGGAATTTAGCGAGGACTTTCGCAAACAGATGCCCGGCGCTGATGAGGACCCGTCATTTTGGGCTTCCGGTGTGTCATTGATTGCCCATCCGCAAAACCCAAATGTTCCAGCGGTTCATATGAATACCCGTATGGTGGTCACCTCTCGACAATGGTTTGGCGGGGGGGCTGATTTAACTCCGGTTCTTGATCGGCGCAGGGTACAGGATGACCCCGACAGCATTGAGTTTCATCAGGCCATGAAAGCTCCTTGCGATGCCCACGCGGTGGCAGATTACGACCATTTCAAAAAGTGGTGCGATGAATATTTTTATCTGCCGCATCGCGATGAGCCGCGTGGAATTGGCGGTATTTTCTTTGACTATCAGCATTGCAGCGATGAGCAGGGCGGATGGGATGCCGACTTTGCTTTTGTTCAGGACGTGGGGAAGGCCTTTCGCGATATTTACCCGGCGCTTGTGGCGCGTAATATGGAGGATGAATGGAGCAATAAAGACCGTGAAGAGCAGCTTATTCGCCGTGGTCGCTATGTTGAATTTAACCTGCTGCATGACCGGGGCACGATTTTCGGATTGAAAACCGGGGGTAATGTGAACTCGATATTATCGTCCATGCCGCCGGTAGTTAAATGGCCTTAGAGTTTTTTAGAGAAGGCGCGCACCAATAGGGGTGTTTTCTTCGGTCCCGGCAAGCAGAATATCACCGTTCTCATCGGCAAATCCCAGCGTCAAAACCTCTGACATAAAAGGGCCGATCTGGCGCTTGGGAAAATTTATTACGGCCATGACCTTGCGACCAACCAGTTGGTCTGGTGAATAGTGAACAGTGATCTGGGCGGAGGATTTCTTTTGCCCAATCTCCTGGCCAAAATCGATCAATAATTTATAGGCGGGTTTTCTGGCTTGCGGAAAGGTTTCCGCATTGATTATTTGCCCCACTCGAATATCGACTGCCAAAAAGTCATCGAAGGTGATTTCTGCGGGTTTATTGCTCATTTTATCCTGCCAGTTCGCCGGCACGTTTGGTTGCTGCGGCAACCGCTTTGGTCATTAATCTGGTCAACCCGTCATCATCCATCAAAACCTCTAGGGCCGCTTGGGTTGTACCATTGGGCGAGGTTACGTTTTTGCGCAGGTTTGCAGGCGTCAACGGTGATTGATGCATTAATTCACCCGCACCGCACACGGTTGCCTTGGCCAGATTGTCGGCCAATTGTTTGGAGAGGCCGGCCTTTTGGCCAGCTTCAGACATGGCTTCCACCATATGAAACACATAGGCCGGGCCGCTGCCGGAAAGGCCTGTGACCGCATCAATCAATATTTCATCGTCCACCCATTCCACCTGACCAATGCTTTTAAGCAGGCCGGTTACGTTTTTGCGGTGGCCGTCATTTACTTTGCCATTGCCGACGCAAACGGTAATGCCGCGTTGCACCTGTGCCGGGGTGTTTGGCATGGCCCTTATGATTGCGGTATCTCCAAGGCCTTTTTCCAGGCCGCTCAATGTTTTGCCGGCGGCAACTGAAACCGATACTGTATCAGCGCCGATTATAGCTTTTAATGGGGGGAGGGCTGCATCCATTATCTGGGGTTTTAGGGCAATGATGATGACATCTGCGGTATAATTTTTCGGAATGGATGCTTCATGCCGAATGCTGTGTTGGGCAATAGACTTTGCCATCGCCGGATTGGGCTGTGGGTCAATCACGGTGATTGAGGCGGCTGGGAATCCACCTGCCAGCCAGCCTTCCAGCATGGCGCCACCCATATTTCCTGCCCCAATCAGGCAAACGCTAATGTCACGGCCATTCATTTATTCTAAGCCTCACCCTGGGTTTCAAACAGAACACTATCGAGCGCATCTGATGCGGATTTACCGGCCCAGACAACGAATTGAAATGCCTGATAATAGCGTTCACATGCATCGAGCGAGTTTCCCAGCAAAAATTGCACCTGTTGTTCGTTTGCGTCAATGCCACCATTCAGTGGCAATGTTTGTCTGTATACAACAGTGCCATTATTGAACCAAAGGTCAAAGTGACCAACCAGCAATTGATGGTTGATTTTTGTAACCAGTTTCAATGTTTCCATATGGCGGCGTTCTGGTACACGCATGTCGAAAGCGCAGGCCAGGTGCAGGGTTTCAATCTGGTCAATCCACGAAAGTGACATCGTATAATCAGCCCAGATCGCACCGATGAGGATGGTAATTTCATCATCACCCGGGCGATCAAATGACCAGTCATTGACCGATGCCACATGTTCTATTGTATCGAGTGGGTTGTTACACCGTTCTACTTCAAATTCATGAGGGCGCATTGCCTCTCCTCAAGTCAATATTAAATCCCTGCGAAGGGGCATTCCTTCACAAATGCTAAGCGTACTAAAATACTCTGGACGGGTTGTTCACTTGAGAGCGATATTTGATCTGCAAACATGTTGTTGCGGATCAAATAATCGCCAACGCGAATCACCCAGTAAAATCAGCATATAACGGCTGTTTGAAAGAAAAACCCCCGGGGCCGGTGAAGGCATGAAAGAACAACGGTTAGGGATTGAATCAAAGTGGCCGAATCCGTTGCTAACAGATTCAGCCAAAAGCGTTTTTCAGGTGTTTTCCACCGGCAAAAAAATATCAGTGAATGAAATTATTTTTTGGTCTTGGCGCGTGGTTTGGGAGATTTTTCCGGTTTTTCAAGGGCTGATATGCGTGTTTCCAATGCGATGAGTTGCTCTTTCAGCACTTCATTTTCTTCACGGGCGCGCGCGGCCATGTCACGAACGACGTCGAAGTCTTCGCGCTGGACCAAATCCATCTTGGCCATGACGCGTTCACCCTGGGCGCGAAAAACAGTTTCGGCTTCTTTTTGCACACCTTGCGCCAGACCGGCGGCATCGGTCATAAGTTTGGCAAATTCATCGAGGAAGCGATTTGGGCCTTGAGAGTTCATGATTTGTATCCATACGGGGCTAATGATTGTCTCTTAGAGGTAAGCAATTGTAACAAATGTTTCAAGTCAACGGTCAGAATATTGGAAATCTCGCAAAATTGATCGTTTTGACCCTTTCCCGACAATTTACCCATTGGTTTGTGTTGGGTTAACGCAAACATTTCGTTATTTAATGTGATGTGTGAAAGCGTTCACTGATTCGGTGAACCCTATAAAGGCAGAATAGATGATTATTTCGCAGTTTCCGGCATTGGTACTTACGTTTCCTGAAATTGATCCAATATTGCTACAGCTTGGCCCTTTGGCCGTGCGCTGGTACGGGCTGGCCTATGTGACCGGCATTCTTCTGGGCTGGTGGTATGCTAGGCGTCTTGTTGCCAATAACAGTATCTGGAGCGAGCAAAAACCTCCCTTTCGACAAATTGATCTGGATGATTTTTTGGTTTGGGCAGCGGTCGGCATCGTGCTTGGTGGCCGGATTGGCTATATTCTGTTTTATGACCTTGCACGATATTTGGACAATCCTATGGAGATACTCGCCGTCTGGCGTGGCGGAATGTCTTTCCACGGTGGTGCGCTTGGAACGCTCGTGGCGATGGTTTTGTTCTCGCGTTCACGGGGATTTTCAACACTAAGTTTGATGGATGTGATTGCCACGGTTTCGACATTTGGCCTGTTTTTTGGGCGCATTGCCAATTTCATCAATTCTGAGCTTTGGGGCCGGGTAAGCGATGTTTCCTGGGCGATGGTTTTTCCAAATGGTGGCGACTTGCCGCGTCATCCAAGCCAGTTATACGAGGCGCTGCTCGAAGGGCTGGTGCTGTTTGTTATTCTGCGGCTATTGATTTTTACCGGCGGTAAGCTTGCAAGGCCGGGTTACATCGCCGGAGCATGGATTTTCTTTTACGGGGTTTCCCGCATCATTGTGGAATTTTTCCGCCAACCGGATGCGCATATCGGCTATCTGGCCGGTGACTGGTTGACTATGGGCATGGTTCTTTCTGTTCCCATGCTGCTTGTCGGCGGTTATATGATGCTTCGATCACAACCAGTACCTGGTGGGTCGGCGTGACATCCAGGAAGCGTAAAAAAAAGCCTCTGATTGATCGTATTAAGCGACAGATTGCGCTGGAAGGGCCGCTTGGTATTTCAGAATATATGGCCCTGTGCCTGGGTGACCCGGAAGCCGGATATTATACCAATGGCAAGCCTTTTGGGCGGGATGGAGATTTTATTACCGCCCCGGAGATCAGCCAGATGTTTGGCGAGATGATTGGTGTGTGGTGTGTGCTGATGTGGCGGAACATGGGGAAGCCATCGAAATTTAATCTGGTGGAGTTGGGGCCGGGCAGAGGCACTTTGATGGCCGATTTATTGCGCGCGGCAAAGGTGGATGAGGGGTTTTGCAAGGCAGTTCATGTCAAGCTTGTCGAAATCAGCAAACCATTGCGGAAAAAACAGGCAACAGCACTCAAAAACTTTGATGGCAATTTACGTTGGCTGGATGATATTCAGGGAGTAAGCGCACAGCCAGCAATTTTTATTGGCAATGAATTTCTCGATGCGCTGCCACTTCGACAGTACAAGAAATCTGGCAAACATTGGCTGGAGCAGGTTGTTGGCGTTGCCGATGAAAAGCTGTGTTTTTTTAACGGGCAGGGGTGTTTTGACCCTAAGGACTTGCCGGAAAATTATGATGAAGAGCCTGACGGCAGTGTTTTTGAAATGTCGCCGGCGCGCGAGGCGATTGTTCAATACATTTCAGAACATATTGGCGGGTTTTCAGGTGCTGCGCTATTGATCGATTATGGCCACACAGAACGAGGATTTGGCGATACATTTCAAGCCGTATCCAAGCATAAATTTGTTAACCCGCTGAAAAGCCCCGGTAAGGCTGACCTCACAAGCCATGTGGATTTTTCCGCCTTTACGAAATATTTTGATGAGCGAGTAAATTATCGGCTCACCACCCAGGCTGAATTTTTGTCAAGCCTTGGGCTGGTTGAGCGTGCAGGCGCTTTGGGGCACGGAAAATCGTCTGAAGAGCGGTATGATATTGAGATGGCTGTCGAGAGGCTTGCCGGGCGCAATGCGATGGGTGAATTGTTCAAAGTGCTGGTTGCGGCAAGCAAGGAATTCAGACTAATTGGTGGTTAAGACGCTTGGTCATTGGTTAAGTGTTTTCCCGATTATGTCGATGAATTGACACGCCTTGATTTAATAAGCATCGTTGGATTTTAAACATAGAGGAATTTTTATTGTCATCTCAATTAAAACCAACGGCGGTAATGTGTCCGGCAATCTCCGGCATTGGGTCAACAATCCAGCATGGGTTTTTTACCAGAATTGGCGGGGTCACAGACGGAATTTATGCATCTTTGAATGTCGGGCTTGGCTCCAAAGATGATTTGCAAAAGGTGGCAATCAATCGAGCAAATATTTGTGCATCATTTGGGGTGGATCCGGGCCAGCTTGCAACCGTTAGTCAGGTTCATTCTGCAGATGTTGCTGTTGCTCACAGTGCCTGGGGGGATGAACGCCCGCGTGCGGACGGTGTTGTCTCAAAAACCGCCGGGCTTGTTATTGGGATTCTAACGGCCGATTGCGGGCCGGTATTATTTGCCGATGCTAAAGCCGGTGTCATTGGTGCTGCCCATGCGGGCTGGCAGGGGGCAATGGGCGGCATATTGGAAAATACCATTTCGGCGATGGAAGAACTGGGCGCCGCAAGAGAGAATATTATTTCAACGCTTGGCCCATCCATTTCGCAGGCTAATTACGAGGTCGGGCCGGAATATATTGCTAAATTTCTGGATGCTGATGCGGAAAATCAAAGATACTTTATTCCTTCAGGTAAGGATGATCATCATTTGTTTGATTTGCCCGGCTATGTGGCTGATCGGCTAACTAAAGCTGGGGTTCAGGCTAGTGCGCTTGGAATTTGCACCTATGCGGAGGCCGATAAATTTTATTCCTATCGCCGTTCTGTGCACCAAAACGAGACTGATTATGGTCGTCAGATTTCAGCAATCATGTTGAGTGCTTGAACCCACTTAAAGGAGTTTCAAAATGCTTCATTTTACCCGCGATGAGTTTGCCGGACGGTTATTCAAACTAACGTCCTCGATGAAGGCAAATAATCTGGATGCAATGCTGTTGTTTGCGCAGGAAAGCATGTTCTGGCTGACCGGATACGACACTTTCGGATATTGTTTTTTTCAATCGATGGTGGTGAAATCAAACGGGGAAGTGGTGCTTTTGACACGGTCTGCCGATCTTCGCCAGGCGCAATTAACATCCATCATTGAGAATATCGTCATCTGGAAAGATGGTGCCGATGCTGAACCGGTCAGTGATCTAAAAGCACTGCTAATGGATATGGGGTTAAAGGGCGCAAGGCTGGGTGTTGAATATAACACGCACGGATTAACCGCCTATTATGGTCGTGCGCTTGATGCGGGCTTAAAAGAATTCACCGAACTTGTTGATGCATCCAATATTGTTGGTGCGTTGCG